>Ga0247844_1000056_pt1 | contig 214106 bp, 210 predicted proteins | sample LaCtaG_FD_192421 | JGI IMG/M metagenome (GOLD analysis project Ga0247844, IMG submission 192421) | Freshwater microbial communities from meromictic Lake La Cruz, Castile-La Mancha, Spain - LaCruzMarch201714.5m_1 | ecosystem: Environmental > Aquatic > Freshwater > Lake | place: Spain...
GGCGTCGCATGCCAGGCGGGTGAGTACGGCCCGAATGGCGGAACGCCCTGAGGTCGTCCGCCGAACGCCAGACCGCGAGCGCGGAAATCTCGGGCGCCCGCCACTCGGGCGGGTAAGGAAAGGCATTTGTGAAATCGCGCCAACTGTCCATCCGGACAGCGAAGGCCGTGACCATGATGGATCGGGCCGCCGAACGCGTCGGTATCCTTGAAGATGCGCGGCAACAGCGCGACAAAAACCTGAACGAATTCATTGCTGGGGTCCAACTTGCCGATCGGTCGTGCGCAATTGAAATGCACAAGCCTGTAATCCATCATGTCGAACGCGGTTGACGATCCGCGTGAGGACCCTGGACCGAAATCCGTTTCGTAATCTTTAGGAGAAACGATATTTCGATCCCGCAGCCGGGGGTTACTTGCCTTTGAATTCGGCCGGGCGCTTCTGCAGGAAGGCCGTGACGCCTTCGCGGAAGTCCTCGGTGCGGCCGGCGTCGCGCTGGGCGACGCGCTCATTGTGCAAGGCCGTGCCGAAATCGTCATCGCAGGCATCCCAGATACACCGACGTGCCAGCGACAGGGCCACGGTCGGGCCGGTGGCCAACTTCACGGCCAGTTCCTTTGCCGTTTCCATCAGCTTGGCATCATCGACCACACGGTTCACCAGGCCCCATTGCAGGGCCGTCTCAGCGGGCAGTTTTTCGCCCAGCAGCGCCATTTCCATCGCGCGGACCCGGCCGATGGTCTTGACCAGGAGGTAGGTTGAACCGCCGTCCGGCACGAGGCCGATGCGGCGGAAGGCCTGCAGGAAGTAGGCGCTCTTGCCGGCGATCACGAGATCGCCCATCAGGCCGATCGCGCAGCCGACCCCGGCTGCCGCGCCGTTTACGGCGGTGATGACCGGATGCGGATGCTCGCGGATCGCGGTGACCAGCGGATTGTAGAACGCGTCCAGCGCCCTGCCGGCATCGGGCTGTGATTCGGGGTGGGCGACCGACGGGCCGGAGCCCATGCCGCCAAGGTTCGCGCCGGAGCAGAAGCCGCGGCCTTTACCGGTCAGAATCGTGCAGCGGGCTTCCTTTGCGGCAACTTCGAGGGCGTGCAGTAATTCGATGGCTGTATCGACGCCGCACGCGTTCAGCGTCTTGTCGTCGTCGAAAGCGATGATCGCGATGTCGCCGTCGCGCTCGTAGGAAATCTTCTCGTACTTGGCCATCGCCAGCGCTCCCTCATCCGGTTTATGCCTTGAGTTACCGCGATTGATCCGTCCCGGGAACGCCTCACGCAGGGGCAAGGCTTTTGCGAAACCCTTGGCGCCTGCGGCGAACGCGCGCTACACTCGCCTGAGTCAGATCCGCCCCATCGGCGCACATTACGGGAGACTTCAGATGGCCCTCGACGGAACACCAGGCACGGGAATGCGCGCGTTGCTCGACAAGCAGAAGGCCGCGCACCTTCGCGACGGCATCCCTTCCATCGCCAAGCGCACCGAGTGGCTGGACAAGTCGATTGACCTGCTCGCCACCCACGGCAACGCGCTAAATGATGCGATGTGCGCGGACTTCGGCCATCGCTCCAAGGACCAGTCGAACCTCACTGATATCGCCGGGTCCATCGGCGCGTTGAAACACGCCAAGGCGCACCTCGCCAAATGGATGAAGGGCGAAAAGCGCAAGGTCGAGTTCCCGCTCGGCCTCCTCGGCTCGAAGGCCGAAATCCAGTACCAGCCGAAAGGCGTTATCGGCGTCATCAGTCCTTGGAATTTTCCGGTCAACCTGACCTTCACGCCGCTCGCTGGCGTGTTCGCGGCCGGCAACCGCACCATGATCAAGCCGTCGGAGTTTACCGAGGCAACGTCGGAACTCATGCGCGAGCTGATCGCTAAGTATTACAGCCCCGAAGAATGCGTCGTGGTCACCGGCGGCCCTGATGTCGGCGCCGAGTTCACGAAACTGCCGTTCGATCATCTGCTCTTCACCGGCGCGACCTCCGTGGCGAAACACGTCATGCGCGCCGCGGCCGACAATCTCGTACCGCTCACTCTTGAGCTCGGCGGCAAGAGCCCGGTCATCCTCGGCCGCTCGGCCGACATGCAGAAAGCCGCGAGCCGCATAATGGCAGGCAAGACTTTGAATGCCGGCCAGATCTGCCTTGCGCCGGACTATGCCTTTGTGCCGAAGGAAAAGACGCAAGAGTTCGTCGGCGCCGCAACCCGCGCTGTCGAGACGATGTATCCGTCGGGCCTGAAGGACAATGACGACTACACCTCGGTCGTGAACCAGCGCCACTATGACCGCATCATGGGGTATCTGGACGACGCGCGCGCCAAGGGCGGGCAGGTCATCGAGATCAATCCGAAAGGAGAGAACTTCGCCCAGCAGCCGCATCACAAGATTGCGCCGCACATCATCGTCGATCCGACCGACGACATGAAAGTGATGCAGGACGAAATCTTCGGGCCAATCCTGCCGGTCAAGTCCTATGGCGATACGAAAGATGCGCTGGCTTACATAAACGCGCATGACCGCCCGCTCGGTCTTTACTACTTTGGCGACGACGCCGCAGAGAAAGACCTTGTACTAAACAACACGACCTCCGGCGGTGTTACCGTCAATGACGTGGTCTTCCACGTCGCGCAGGAAGACCTGCCGTTCGGCGGCGTCGGTCCTTCCGGCATGGGCAGCTATCATGGCCGCGATGGCTTCCTGGAGTTCAGCCACAAGAAGGCAATCTATACCCAGACGAGCAATGAAATCCTCGCCATGATGCGCCCGCCCTATGGCGACAAGTATCGCGGCCAGGTGAAGGGGCGCTTGAAGAAGTAGTCCGTACACGCTCGGAATGCCGGCTCATCCCAGCGCAGGCGGGCATCACCCGGTTGAGGGCGGCTGTATCCAATTTTCGTCCCCTTCCCCGGGGGGGGCAATCCGCTGAAAGAGCAAAGCCCACCCTGACCGGCGTCAGGATGGGCTTTGCCTGAGTTCGGCGTTATCTGTGAAATCAGCGCTTCCTGAGGAAGGACGGAATGTCCGAACCGAAGCCTTTGACCTTGTCAGGGGCCGGCTCAAGGATCAGGTCATCGTCCTTGCGCTTGAAGTCGCGGCTTGGCCGCTCGCGCTTGTCGCTGGTGCGATCTGTGCGTTCCGTCCGCTCCATGCGCGGCGTTTCAGGGCGTTCGGCGCGGGGCTGTTCGCTCCGTTCACGGCGTTTCTCGCCACGCGGTGGGCGGGGGCCACGCTCGCGCCGGGGCGCGTCGTCGCGCTTGACCGCCTCGTCACGCGAAACAGTCAATTCAGACGGACCTTCTGGCGCCGGGTGGATGTCCGCCACGACCGCTTCAGCTGCAGCTGGCTTGTCGCTTCCGCTTTCGCGGCGGCGCGGGCCGCGGTCGCGCCCTTCGCCGCGCTCGTTGCGTCCGCGAGGACCGCGTTCACGATCCCGGTCACGTCCGCCCCGGCCGCCTGGCCGGTCGCGTTTTTCTTCCGGCGGAAGGTTTGCCAGTTCCTCGAGCAAGCCGTCTGGAAGGAAATCCTTCACGTCCTGCTTGATCATCTTGAGCACGAAGCCCCACGACTTTTCGTCCCCCGGCGAGACCAGCGTGAAGCTCTCACCCGAGCGGCCCGCCCGGCCGGTGCGGCCGATGCGGTGGATGTAGTCTTCATCCTTGGGCGGAGGGCCGAAGTTAAACACATGGCCAACATCCGGAATGTCGAGGCCGCGGGCCGCCACATCAGAGGCGACCAGCAGTTTCAGCGATCCGTTGCGGAAGCGCTGCAGCGTATCCGAGCGAACCGATTGGGGCAGGTCGCCGTGGATCGGCGCGGCGTCATGGCCATGCTTGGTCAGCGAGGCAGCCACCACATCGACTTCGACCTTGCGGTTGCAGAACACGATACCGTTCTTCACATCGCAGGCTTCGATGACGCGGCGAAGCGCCGTCCGGCGCGCCTTGCCATCATTCGTAGGCAGATGAACCACGTGTTGCGTGATCGTCTGCGCCGCGTCGGTCGGGCGCGTTACTTCGATCTTCTTCGGATCTTTCTGGAAGGTCTTCGCAAGGCGCTGGATATCCGTAGGGAACGTCGCCGAAAAAAGCAGCGTCTGGCGGCTTGCCGGCAGTTTGGAACAGATCTTCTCGATGTCCGGAATGAAGCCCATGTCGAGCATCCTGTCGGCTTCGTCGATGATCAGCGTCTCGACGCCCATCAGCAACATCTTGCCGCGGTCGAACTGGTCCATCAGGCGGCCGGGCGTTGCGATCAGCACGTCCACGCCGCGCTGCAGCAGCGCTTCCTGGTCCTTGAAGCTCACGCCGCCGATCAGCAGCGCCATCGTCAGTTTCAGGTACTTGCCGTATTTCTCGAAATTCTCGGCGACCTGCGCGGCGAGCTCGCGCGTCGGGCAGAGGATCAGGCAGCGCGGCATGCGTGCCCGTGCCCGGCCGGTGGAGAGGCGCTGAATCATCGGCAGCACGAAGGCGGCCGTCTTGCCGGTGCCGGTCTGGGCAATGCCGGTTACGTCGCCGCCCATCAGGATGTGCGGAATAGCTTCGCGCTGGATGGGAGTGGGAACGGTATAGCCGGATTCAAGCACGGCTTTCAGGATGTTTTCGGCGAGGCCGAAGTCCGCGAATGTGGTCTCAGTCAAGGGTAGTATCTCCGGGATGTCTGGTTGATTGGCCTGGCCGCCCGTATTGGCGGCTCTCATCCTGCGGTTTCAGGTCCCCATGACCGGAAAGTCCGCAGCCGGGCGAATCCCATGCCCGGGTATCTTGATGCGGTGCACATAGGGCAAAAATGCCCGCTGGGATAGGCCGCTTGTGGAAATGTTTTAACCGGGACAGTTAAGGTTGCAGCGTCCGGTAGTTCAGGATGTCCTGGTGCAGCTCGTCGCGGACGCGTTTTACTCGCCCCCGGCCGGATGCCTGGCCTTCGAACACAGCCGCGCTTGAACTCCGGGTACCTTCCGGTTTGCGTTCCAGGGTCAGGCACAGTTTGCCCTTCATCGTCGTCAAGCCTGAGGGAAATTCGGCCTGCACAACGCAACCATCCGCGCCTTCCTGGGGCGCCGCCCGTGTCTGGTTGCGGCTTGCCAGAGAACACAGGACCGCCGCCAGCGTCTGGCCAAACGAGGTGGCATACCCGTTGCGGGTCTCCTTGCCGGTCTTGATGCCCATCCTGGCATACATCGGCGAGGCGGTTTCGGTGATCAGCTTCAAGGGCACGCCGCCCGGGCTGGACGCGTCCAGCAGGGGCTGGGCCGGTTTCATGAATTCGTCAGCCAACATGCCGGGCTTCTTCGCCTTGGCAGGTCCGGCAACCAGCGCTTTCACCTAGGGATGCGCCAGCACCGTCCTGTAGTTGGCGCTCTCCCGCCAATCTTCGCCGGTCCATGGCTCGGCAGGTGCAGCAGGCGCGGTCCAGGGCGGCGCAGCGGCCACCGCGAACCGCGCGTCGGGCGCAGTTTCGCCGCGCTCCCGCCGGGCGCCGCATCCGGCGCAGAACACACGTTCCGGCAGTGCCGGTCGTCCGCATTGCGGACGGAACATGTTGAAGGTCTCCCCTCTTCTGGCCGGAGCGATATCCCGTTTTTGGATCAGGCCCCGGCGTCGGCCAGATTCTGGTTCGCGAAGTCCCAGTTCACCAGGCTCGACAGGAACGTGTCGATATAGTCCGGACGGCGGTTTTGGTAGTCGATATAGTAGGCATGTTCCCACACATCCATGGTCAACAGAGGCGTCGTGCCGGCTTCGGTCAGCGGGGTTTCGGCGTTCGGCGTCTTGGTGATCGCCAGCTTGCCGCCCTTGTAGATCAGCCAGGCCCAGCCGGAGCCGAACTGCGTGGCGCCCGCCGCCTTGAACTCCTTGACGAAGTTATCGTAGCCGCCGAGGTCGCGCTCGATCAGCTCGGCCACCTTGCCATGCGGCTTGCCGCCGCCGCCGGGCTTCATCGAGTGCCAATAGAACGTGTGGTTCCAGACCTGCGCGGAGTTGTTGAAGATGCCGGCCTTCGACTTGTCGCCGTCCGAAGCCTTGATCACCGTTTCCAGCGCAGCGCTTTCATGCGGGGTGCCGGCCAGCAGGCCATTGAGGTTCGTCACATAGGCCTGATGGTGCTTGCCATAGTGGACGTTCAGCGTCTCTTCCGAAATGTGCGGGGCAAGGGCGGTGCGGGCATAGGGCAGCTCGGGTAGGGTAAAGGCCATGGGGAAACGTCCTCTTGTGCGATATTGATGTCTTTCGCTTTGCAGCGGTTTCGCACATATGGGGGCCATGTCAAACGAGACCAGACCCCTGACGCAAACGCCTTGGGACGAGATCGACAAGCGGGTCCGCCGTGTCGATGAGGACCGCTGGATTTCCAGCCGCTTTGCACCGGCCCAGCAGCGCCGCGCGCTTACCGCCCTCTACGCGTTCAACTATGAACTCGTACGGGTCCAGGAGGCGGTCAGCGAACAGCCGCTCGGCCTGATCCGGTTCCAGTGGTGGCGCGAAGCCATCAATGAGATCGACGAGGGCCGCCCCGCGCGCGGCCATGATGTCTGCCTCGCGATTGGCGAAGAAGTCGCCGCTGGCCGGCTCAAGACCGGCGCGCTTCAGAAACTCGTCGATGGCTACCAGACTGCCTTCGTGGACCAGGACCGCACCAAAGAGCCGGAAGGCTGGGTCGCTCTCACCGCTGCCAATATTCTCATTCCCGTGCATAACTGGGCTGAGGAAATCCGCGGCGTCTCCGCCGCCTATGCCGCCGCGCGCCGCAAGTCCGGCCACGCTTTTGGCCCGCACGTCTCCCCGGCGCCAAAACCCTTGCGCCCCGCCGTCGCCCATTTCCGGCTTCGCAAGCTCTACTGCGAGGGCAAGGTCCCGAACGCCCTGTCGAAACGCTTCTCGATCATGAAGGCGATGAACACCGGCGAGGTGTAGTTTTCGGCGCGCCAGTTCGGGCCTGACCCTCACTCCCGCCTTCAACACCTGTCGTCCCGGCGAAAACCGGCATCCCTTTGAGGGATCGGAAATCACACCGCGATCTCTCGGAAAAGGCCTGTTTTCCAAATGAAAACTGGCTTAGCCACACGTTGCGTTCAGGTTCCCCGGCGTTCGCCGTGCTGAAAAAACCTGAACTTTCTGACCCCGCGAAGCCGGCAGACTCCGATCCGGATGTATGGTGACCCCTATGTCTCAGTTCGCCCCCATCCGGCGCCACCTGCTCCACGGGGAAATGAGCGGATTGAGAAATGCGCGCCACCCGGCCCGGCTGCGCCCTCAGGCGCGCCAGGACGCCCGGGCTCACGGAACCCGGACCGGGCGCCGCGCGTTTAACGAGTACACCCCCGAAGGACGCCTGACCATGAAATGCCTGCATCTCGTCCCGCTTGCCCTAATGGTTGCCGTCGCCGCCTGCGCCTCCGAGGATTCAGCGCGCGTCTCTTCGGGCTTTGGCCCCTCACCGCAGCTGCCCGCCCCTGAGAGCAAACTGCTCCCCACCGTGAAGGTGGCGAGGGCCGAGATATGGCTCGACGGCGAGATGCCCACGTCCGCTGCAGGGTATGCGGTCACCGAGTTCGCGCGAGGACTTGATCATCCCCGATGGCTCTATGAACTCCCGAACGGTGACATTCTCGTCGCCGAATCCAACGCGCCGGCCAGGCCTTATGACGGCGGAGGCATTCGCGGCTTCTTCATGAAGCAGGCCATGACCCGCGCCGGCGCCGGCGTGCCGAGTGCAAACCGGATTTCGCTGCTTCGCGATGCGGACGCAAACGGTATAGCCGAACTGAAAACGGCCTACATGACAGGCCTCAACTCACCCTTCGGCATGCTGGTGATTGACGAGACGCTTTACGTTGCGAACGCGGACGGGATCGTCCGTGTACCGTACAAATCGGGTGAAACGGTGAATGTGGCAACACCCGAAGACTTCTTCGCCTTACCGGGCGGGCCGATCAATCACCACTGGACGAAAAACATCGTCGCCAACGCTAACGGCACGAAAATCTATGCAGCCGTGGGCTCCAACAGCAATATCGCCGAAAACGGGATGGAAGCCGAAACGGGGCGTGCGGCCATCTGGGAAATCGACGTCGCAACCGGTAAGGGCCGTGTTTTCGCGAGTGGGCTGCGCAATCCGGTGGGCATGGATTTCGCGTCCGATGGAACGCTCTACACGGTGGTCAATGAACGTGACGAACTCGGCAACAATCTCGTGCCGGACTATCTCACCTCAGTGAAAGACGGCGCCTTCTATGGCTGGCCTTACAGCTATTACGGCCAGAACGTGGACACACGCCCCACGCCCTCCGATGTTGGGCTGGTCGCAGGCGCCATAGCACCGGACTACGCGCTCGGCTCCCACACCGCTTCGCTCGGGCTCGACCTGACGAGCGGACAGTCCAACGGCATGGCGGCGGCGTTCGGAAACGGCGCCTTCATCGGCCAACACGGTTCCTGGAACCGCGATCCGCGCAGTGGCTATGAAGTTATCTTCATCCCGTTCGGCGCGGACGGGCCGGAAGGCGCGCCGCAGAAAGTGCTGACAGGATTCCTGCAAGGCGACCTCGCGCGCGGCCGCCCGGTCGGGGTCAAGATCGACCAGCGCGGCGGGCTTCTGGTGGCCGACGATGTTGGCAACCGCATCTGGCGAGTGACGAAGGAGTAGTTGGCTACTCCGCTGCGACCGCGACTTCTCCTGCCAGCCATGCGTCGAAGTCCTCGAGCGCCCGGACGGCCTGCGCGATCTTCTTCGCCCGGCCCTTGTCCTTGCCGCGAAGTCGTTTGCCATCGGCCCCGGTCTTCGAATAGTCGGCAATGTCCGGGATCAGACCGAAGTTGACATTCATCGGCTGGAAGGTCTGGCCGGCCGCCAGATGTCCGCCGGTAATGTGATTGACCAGCGCGCCCATCGCCGTGGTCGGCGGCGGCGGCTCAAGGCGCTTGCCCAGTCGCTCTGCCGCGGCAAGCCGGCCCGCGAGCAGGCCCATCGCTGCGCTCTCGACATAGCCTTCAACGCCAGTCACCTGGCCCGCGAAGCGCAGCCGCGGCATCGTCTTCATGCGGAGTTGCCGGTCCAGCAGCTTCGGGGAATTGAGGAACGTGTTACGGTGGATGCCGCCAAGGCGCGCAAACTCGGCCTGCTCAAGGCCGGGTATCATCCTGAAGATATCGGTCTGCGCGCCGTGCTTCAGCTTCGTCTGGAAGCCGACCATGTTCCACAGGGTGCCCAGCGCATTGTCCTGCCTGAGCTGCACGATGGCATGCGCCTTGACGGTGGGATTGTGCGGATTGGTCAGGCCCACCGGTTTCATTGGCCCAAACCGCAGCGTCTCGCGACCCCGCTCCGCCATCACTTCGATGGGCAGGCAGCCTTCGAAATAGGGTGTGTTCTTTTCCCATTCCTTGAATTCGGTTTTCGGCGCGGCGATCAGTGCGTCGAGGAAGCGGTTATACTCTTCCTCAGTCATCGGACAATTGATGTAGGCCTCGGTATCGCCGCCTGGCCCAGCCTTGTCGTACCGGCTCTGGCGCCAGGCCTTGGTCATGTCCACGGAGTCGAAATAGACGATCGGTGCGATGGCATCGAAGAAGGCCAGGTCGGTTTCCCCGGTATGCGCCCGGATCGCCTCGGCCAGCGCCATAGAGGTCAGAGGTCCCGTCGCCACGATCACCGAATCCCAGTCCTCCGGCGGAAGACCCGCGATTTCCTCGCGAACAATGGTAACCAGCGGATGCGCCTCCAGCTTTGCCGTCACCGCTTCGGCAAAGCCCTCGCGGTCCACGGCCAGCGCGCTACCAGCGGGCACCTGATGCACTTTTGCGGTCGTGATAATCAGCCCGCCCGCGCGGCGCATCTCTTCGTGCAGAACGCCAACGGCGTTGGTCGTGTGGTCGTCCGATCGGAACGAGTTCGAGCAGACGAGCTCGGCCAGCTTGTCGGTCTGGTGCGCCTCGGTGGCGCGCACGCCGCGCATTTCGTGGAGGATCACTGGTACGCCGGCAGAAGCGATCTGCCAGGCCGCTTCGGAGCCGGCCATGCCGCCGCCGATTACATGAATGGGTTTAAGGGTCATAGCCGGGACATGAAGCCGCCAGGCCGGGCGCGTCAAGATGGCGTTTGCCCCCGCGCGGTGCACGATTTACCTGTCTGAAGCATGGCTGAACCAATCCAGACCCGTTCCCTGATCGCTGAAGCTTGGCGCAGCGGCCTCGCCGCGTTGGCGCCGAACGCGCTGTGGCTCGTCCTGTTCGCGCTGCTAATGGGCGGCTGGAACGCCAGCACGGCTGACGCGGGCCGGATCGCCATCACAGCGGTGCTCGCCGGCCTCGCCTTTGCGGCTGGTGTGCGGCTGTCACTGGGTCTCTACCGGTCCCTTCTGAGCACGCACTCCGGCACGCTGCTTTCGCTCGCGCATGCCAACCTCGCTGTCGCGCTCGGCTTCGGGTTCATTGCCTTTTTCATCCTGTTTTTCTGCGGCGCATTCGGTGTGATGATGTTGCATCTGTCCGGGCTGGTGGACCTCGCGGCTGAGCCGGATGCGGCGACTGTCTCAGCGGCGCAAGCGCGGCTGTATGGCACGCCTTATGGCGCGGCGCTCATCCTGGTGGCACTCGCGGGAGCCGCGGCATTGGCTTTCGTTTCGCTGCGGCTGCTGATCTTTGCGCCGATCACGGTTGCTGCCTCGAAGGCAAATGTGTTCCGAACCTGGCCGCTCACGAAGGGCCGCCTCCTGCCGCTCGCCCTCGCTGCGCTGGCAACCTATGCCGCGCCTCTGGTTGCTGGCCTGATTGCGGCCCGCCTTGTCGGCGCCCACCTCCCTGAAACGATCGCCGGCTATTTCGGACGGGGCGTGCTGCTCGTGATTTTCCTGACACCCTTCCTGCTCGCCGGGCACGGCTTTGCGGCGGCCACCTACCACAGGCTGAAGCCTGAACCGGAGCCGGCGCCAGCCGAGCTTGGTTGATCGGCCGGGCCGAACCCGGCTAGCGTGCAGCCAGCTTAGGGGGAGAAAGCCGCATGATCCGGGGATTCACGTTCGAGCGCGCGCTCAGTTGGCCGTTCACGGCGCCGCACGCGGCGACGTTTCCGTGGGTGTTCGGACTGGCCTATGCGCTTGTTTTCATGGCGCTCATCGGGGTCACCGGCCTGCTCGGGGCCGGCGATTTCATCGCCTGGATCGAAGCGCTCGAGGCCGCGGGCGGTAACGCCGATCCGGACGCCGCGCTCGCGGCTTTCTTTAGCGGCCTCTTCAAGCTGTTGCCCTGGGCCGGCCTGCTGGGTCTCGCCAGCTGGGCGGTTTGGGCGATGTTCGAGACCGCGTCGCAGCGGCGCTACCTGTTCGGCCAGACCTTCTCGCTCGGCTTCGGCGCGGACGAATTACGGATGATGGCGGTGGGCTTCCTCTGGTCAATTCTGGGCGCGGTGCTTCTGGCCGTGCCGATGATCCTGATCATGGGCACGGCCGTCGCTGCGATGTTAGCCGGAGCAATAGGGATCACTGAAGGCGAAGTCGCGCAACCGATTCTGGGACCCATGCTGGCGGCCTTCGGTATGATCCTGCTGATCTTTCCGGCCTATGTGTTTTTCGCCGCGCGGCTCGCGCCCTGCTTTGCCTTGACGGTCCGGGAACGGAAGATCCGCTTCTTCGATGCCTGGAGTGTCTCGCGCGGCCGGTTCTGGCCGATCCTCGGTGCGTATGTGATCCTTGCGATCTGCGGCGGCATGCTGGGACAAGTGATTGCGGGTATTGCGCAATTGCTCCTGGTGCCGGCGATGGTCAGCTTCAACGCCACCAGTCAAAGCCCTGATCAGGTTGCCGCTATGCTCACTTCGCCTGGATTTCTGGCCGCCCTCGGATTTTACCTTTTCATAGTGCTGTTCGTTCAAGGTATGCTGCAGCATGCCTTGGGTGGGCCGGCCGCCTTTGCCGTGCGGCATGATCCGCGCGGCGGCTTGGAAGAGGAAAACCAGATTGAAGCGTTCAACTGATCGATCCGGAGACTTGCGATGAGCGCAGACCCACTCGACCTGAAGGGCGCCGCGACGCATTTTCTGCATACCGAGGGCCCGCGCGGATTCCTATTGCGATTCGCGCTGGTCTATGGCGTGTTCGGGCTCATTCTGCAGGCGGTGAGTCTATGGACCCAGGCGCCCATCTACGAGATCTACGTTCGCGTGTTCGCAGACAATGACGGCGACTTTACGCCCTACATGGACGAACTCAGCGCGGTGTCGGCTCAGGCCAATCTCGGCTCGTTGATCATGTTGCCGATCAGCCTCGCGCTCTGGGCTGTGTTCGAGGCGGCCAGCCAGCGCAGATACATCCGGGCCGAGGGTTTCCGCCTTGCGCTCGGAGCCGATGAAGGCCGCCTTGCGATTGTCGGCCTCATCTGGTTTGCATTGTTCATCGTCGGCAATCTCGGCCTGCTGCTCGCTGCCATCATTCCGGGTCTGATCGTTGGCCTCGTGGCGGGTGCTGTAGCCGGTTTCGTGATCGGCGGTATCGTCTTTCTCGCGGGGTTCGTTGTTGCGCTCTGGCTGTTCGCGCGGCTTTCGGCGGCCTCTGCGCTGACGGTGAGGGACAACCAGATCCGGTTCTTCGAGTCCTGGCAGCTGACGAAGGGCCACGGATGGCGCATTGCGGGCAGTTATTTCCTGCTCTTTGCCGCCTTTCTTCTCCTTTCGTTGATTGTGTACGCAATTGTGATCTTCGTGGCGTTTGCATTGCTGGCGCCCGCTACCGATTCCAGCGCGGGCGGCGAGACCGCCAATGCCGTCCTGTCCGTGATGGGTGGGCCAGGCTTCTGGGCGCCGATTTCCATCCTCATGTTCCTTGTGCTGATGATGCAGAGCGTCTTCTCGCACGCCCTGGGCGGGCCTGCTGCGCTGATCGTGCGCCGCCGCACGGTGGAAGGCGGGATGACGCTGACCGATACGTTCGGTTGAGCAGCCGAAGTACTCGCCCAACACGCCACGCTCTGGATGAGCCGCAGGCAGGGGCGGCGCGAGACCTACTTCGCCCCAGCGCCTGCCTTTGATTTCTTAGCGGGCTTCTTGGCTTTTTCATCTGCAGGCTGCGCGGCCTTGGCGGCGGCCTTGTCCCGCTTGCTGCGGGCCGCCCGGCGCTCGTCCTGGCGGCGGAAGGTTTCGGCGAGGAAGCGGCCGGTATGGCTTTCGGGAATGGCCGCGATGTCTTCGGGCGTGCCGGCGGCGATCAGCTTGCCGCCGCCATCGCCGCCTTCGGGGCCAAGGTCGAGCACCCAGTCGGCTGTCTTCACGACGTCGAGGTTATGCTCGATGACCACGATTGTGTTACCGGCGTCTACCAGTTCGTGAAGCACTTCGAGCAGCTTTTTGACATCCTCGAAATGCAGGCCTGTGGTCGGCTCGTCCAGGATATACAGTGTACGCCCCGTGGCCCGTTTTGAGAGTTCCTTGGCGAGTTTCACCCGCTGTGCCTCACCGCCGGACAGGGTGGTCGCTTGTTGGCCAACCTTCACGTAGCCAAGCCCGACCTGGTTCAGCGTTTCGAGTTTCGACGCGATGGCCGGAACGGCGGCGAAGAACTTCGCGCCGTCTTCCACCGTCATGTCGAGCACATCGGCAATTGACTTGCCTTTGAAGAGCACTTCGAGCGTCTCGCGGTTGTAGCGTTTGCCCTTGCAGGTCTCGCAAGTCACATAAACGTCCGGCAGGAAGTGCATCTCGATCTTGATAACGCCGTCACCTTGGCAGGCCTCGCACCGCCCGCCCTTGACGTTGAAACTGAAACGGCCTGGCGCGTAGCCGCGAGCCTTTGCTTCCGGCAGGCCGGCATACCAATCCCGGATCGGGCCGAAGGCGCCGGTATAGGTGGCGGGGTTCGAGCGCGGCGTACGGCCGATCGGCGACTGGTCGATGTCGATGACCTTGTCGAGATGTTGCAGGCCCTCGAGGCTCTCATACGGCGCGGGTGAATCCGAGGAGCCGTTGAGCTTGCGGGCGAGCGCCTTGTAGAGTGTCTCGATGATCAGGGTCGATTTTCCGCCTCCCGAAACGCCCGTGACGCAGGTGAACGTGCCCAGCGGAATTGACGCGGTGACGTTCTTCAGGTTGTTTCCCGTAGCGCCCTTGATGACGAGGCTGCGCGAGCCTTTGGTCACCGTGCGACGTTTCGGGATGGCGATTTCGCGTGTGCCGTTCAAATAGTCCGCCGTCAGACTTTTCGGATTGGCCATCACTTCCGCAGGTGTGCCGCTGGCGATGATCTCGCCGCCATGCACGCCGGCCGCCGGGCCCATGTCGATCACATGGTCAGCCGTCAGGATCGCGTCCTCGTCATGCTCGACTACAATGACCGAGTTTCCGAGATCCCTCAGCCTGCGGAGCGTCACCAGCAGGCGTTCGTTGTCCCGCTGGTGCAGGCCAATAGACGGCTCGTCGAGCACGTATAGCACGCCGGTGAGGCCCGAGCCGATCTGCGACGCAAGGCGGATGCGCTGGCTTTCGCCGCCGGACAACGTACCCGAGGCGCGGCCGAGCGAGAGGTAATCGAGGCCGACATCATTGAGGAAGTTCAGCCGGTCGTTGATCTCCTTGAGAATACGCGCCGCAATTTCCTTCTGCTGTTTGGTCAGCGTCTTTGCGACGCCGCCGAACCAGTCACCCGCCTTGCGGATGGAGAAGTCTCCGGCCTGCGAGATGTCGAGGCCCGCGATCTTCACGGCGAGGGCTTGCGGCTTCAGGCGTTTGCCGCCGCAAGCCGGGCATGGGGCGGCCGACTGGAAGCGCGAGATTTCCTCGCGCACCCAGGCCGAATCCGTTTCGCGGTAGCGTCGGTCAAGGTTCGGGATCACACCTTCGAAGGTTTTCTTCGTCTTGTAGGTACGCATTCCGTCATCATAGAGGAACTGGACTTCCTCATCTCCGGTGCCGTGGAGGATGATGTCCTGGATCTTCTCCGGCACCTTGTTCCAGGGCTTCGTCAGATCGAACTTGTAATGCGCAGCGAGGGCTTGCAGCGTTTGCGTCTGGTAGGGCGACGTGGTCTTCGCCCAGGGTGCGATCGCGCCGTCAAGCAGGCCGAGATCCTTGTCCGGAACAACCAGCGCGGGGTCGATCTTCAGCTGTTCGCCGAGACCGTCGCAGGACGGGCAGGCGCCGAAGGGGTTATTGAAGGAGAAGAGGCGCGGCTCGATTTCAGGGATCGAGAAGCCAGAGACCGGGCAGGCGAAATTGGCGCTGAAATTGATGCGTTTCGGCTCGGTTTCGCCGGGGGCAATGTCGGCATATTCGGCGATGGCGATGCCTTGAGCGAGGCCCAGCGCCGTTTCGAAGCTCTCCGCAAGGCGCTGCTCCATCCCGGCGCGCACAACGATGCGGTCCACGACCACGTCGATGTCATGCTTGAATTTCTTGTCGAGTTTGGGCGGGTCTTCCAGTTCGTGAAAGGCGCCGTTGACCTTGACGCGCTGGTAGCCGTTCTTCAGGAGCTCGGCGAATTCCTTGCGGTATTCACCCTTCCGCCCACGGACGATCGGGGCGAGCAGGAAGAGGCGTGTGCCCTCCTCCAGTTCCATCGTGCGGTCCACCATCTGGCTGACCGTCTGGCTCTCGATCGGAAGGCCGGTCGCGGGTGAGTAAGGCACGCCGACGCGGGCCCAGAGAAGGCGCATGTAGTCGTAGATTTCGGTGACGGTACCGACCGTCGAGCGCGGGTTGCGGCTGGTCGTCTTCTGCTCGATCGAGATGGCGGGAGAGAGGCCCTCGATCGATTCCACGTCCGGCTTCTGCATCAGCTCGAGGAATTGGCGCGCATAGGCCGAGAGCGATTCGACATACCGGCGCTGGCCCTCGGCATAGATCGTGTCGAAGGCGAGTGAGGATTTGCCGGAGCCCGACAGGCCGGTCATCACCACGAGCTCACCGCGCGGGATGTCCACGTCGATGTTCTTGAGATTGTGTTCCTTGGCGCCGCGCACGCGAATGAAGGGGGACTCGGCCATGATTGTTTGGGCTCGTTCGGCAGGAAAAAAAGGAAAGGGCGTCTAATCGGGGTCTTTAGGAGGTTTGTTGCCGAAGAATAAGAAATCCATGACAGACTCCTTCGATAAAGCGCGAACGAGGATGAAGAACCAGGCGGCGGCGAGCAGGAAGGTGCCGGCTGCAACAAGGTTGGTAACGGTTACAGGCATCAGGCTATCTCTTTAATCTGTTCGGGCGAATTGGCCTGCTGTCTATGTGTGGCGCGAGTCCCGGTTGACGACAAGAACAAAGTATGAACATCATTGCGTCGGCTGCTTTTGGCTCCTGTCTGAACCGGTGGAATTCTTCGCCCGTCAGGCGACAGATTATGGCAGGAAGCGTAAGAGAGATCGAATCGAAAGCGAAACGGACAGAACGGAGGTCCTCATGGCGGGCTCAGTCAACAAGGTGATCCTGGTCGGCAATCTCGGGGCAGATCCCGAAGTGAAGCAGTTCCAGAATGGCGGGCAGGTGTGCAACCTGCGGATTGCCACGTCCGAAAGCTGGCGCGACAAGGCGACCGGCGAGAAAAAAGAGAAGACCGAGTGGCACGCCGTGGCGATCTTCTCGGAAGGCCTTGTGAAGGTGGCCCAGAACTACCTTAAGAAGGGCTCTAAGGTTTATATCGAAGGCAAGCTGCAGACCCGCAAGTGGCAGGACAAGGACGGCAATGACCGCTACACGACCGAGATCGTGCTGCAGGGCTTTGATGCAAGCCTCGTGATGCTGGATGGGCGCAGCGAAGGCGGCGGCGCGAGCAGCGGCGGCGGTGGCCGCGACATGGGCTATTCGGGCGGCGGCGGCGGTGCGAGCCGCAAAATGAGCGGGCCGAAGGAAAGCTTCAACCAGGACCTCGACGACGAGATCCCGTTCTGAGGCTGTTCGGATGGCAGGCCTCCTGCGCAGCGTGCTGACAGGGCCGCTTCTGGCGGTCTGGGCCCTGGCAGGGTGCGCCACACAGCCCGAAGTGCCAACGCCGGTCGTCGAGATGGCGCTGATGGAAGGCGCCTTGCGTGCCGAAGGCATAGATCCGTCGAAATCTGCCCTCGTTATCCTGCGGCTGGAGGACGAGCGCGTCTGGTCGAGCGGCGGGGCGCGTATCCATGAGCGCTTCGCGCCGGCTTCGACCTCGAAGATTCCGCACACCCTGCTCGCCTACGAGACGGGCGCGGTGACAGGTCCCGGCGAGCGCTTCAACTGGGATGGGCAGAAACGCTTCCTCGACAGCTGGAACGAGGACCAGGATTTTGCGACGGCGTTCCAGCGCTCGACGGTGTGGATCTACCAGATCGTCGTGCCGAGGATCGGCGCGGAAAAGCTGACGGCCGCGTTCGAGGCCTTCGACTACGGCAATGCCGCTATCGGCGGCCCGGAGCTTATCTCGCGCTACTGGCTCGAGGGACCGCTCGCAATCTCGGCGGCGGAGCAGGTCGCCTTCCTGTCGCGCCTTGTGCGCCGCACGCTGCCGATCTCGGCCGAGACTTATGCGGCGGCGATCCCGGTGATGGAACTGGCGCGCGGCGACAGCTGGACCCTCTACGGGAAGACAGGCTGGAAAAGCGTCGAGGGCGAGATGGATATCGGCTGGTTCGTCGGCTGGGCCGAGCAGGCGGCCGGCGAGGCGCCGGGCACTTATGTCTTTGCGCTGAACATGGACATGCCCGGCGGCATGGCCGAATCCCCTCGGCGGCGCGCAGCGGTGGAGCTTGCCCTGCGGTTGATCGGCGCCTTGCCGGCGGCGCCTAAAAGCCCCTGAGTTCGGGGGCGGCCCGGAATTGGCAAAAACACGCCGGAAGGCCCATGTCTACTGCATTTTCTGGTGGTTGGGCGGTAGCCCCGCGGCAGGGCGCCTGCTAGTCTTAAAACCAGCAAAAAATGGCGATTCGGGACCCATGTTCACGGAGCCCGCCGGACCCATGCAGAAGGCTTTCCCATGAGCGACGAAACAACCCCTCCGGACGAGCCGGAAACCCCTGAAAATGGCGGCGGGGCGCCGCGCCCCGCGGACGGGATCGAGCTGATCTCTATCGAGTCGGAGATGAAATCCTCCTATCTCGATTATGCGATGAGCGTGATCGTCAGCCGGGCCCTGCCGGATGTGCGCGACGGACTGAAGCCCGTGCACCGGCGCATCCTTTACGCCATGAACGAGAACGGCAACACGCCGGACAAGCCCTACAAGAAATCCGCCAACATCGTCGGCGCGGTGATGGGTAACTACCACCCTCATGGTGACAGCGCGATCTATGACGCGCTGGTGCGCATGGCGCAGCCTTTCTCGATGGGCGTGATGCTGATCGATGGCCAGGGCAATTTCGGCTCGATCGACAATGATCCGGCGGCGGCCATGCGCTACACCGAAAGCCGCATGTCGAAGGAGGCGACTTACCTCCTCGCCGATATCGACAAGGACACGGTCGATTTCCAGCCGAACTATGATGGCTCGCAGAAAGAGCCCGTCGTGCTACCGGCGCAGTTCCCGAACCTGCTCGTCAATGGCGGCGGCGGCATCGCGGTCGGCATGGCGACGAACATCCCGCCGCATAACCTTGGCGAGATCATTGATGCAACGCTGGCGCTGATCGACAACCCGGCCATTGAGGAAGAGGCGCTGTGCGGCATCGTTCCGGGTCCGGACTTTCCGACAGGCGGACTGATTATGGGCCTGTCCGGCAGCCGCAAGGCCCTGCTCACGGGGCGCGGCAGTGTCATCGTCCGGGCAAAGACGGAGATCGAGAAGGCCAAGAACAACCGAGAAGCGATCATCGTCTCGGAAATTCCCTACCAGGTGAACAAGGCGGCGATGATCACCAAGATCGCCGAACTCGTCCGTGAAAAGAAGATCGAGGGCATCTCGGATCTGCGTGATGAATCCGACCGGAACGGCATCCGCGTGGTCATCGAACTCAAGAAGGATGCGAGCGCCGACGTGGTGCTGAACCAGCTCTACCGGTTCAGCCAGATGCAGAGCACGTTCTCCGTCAATATGCTGGCGCTGAACGGCGGCCGGCCTGAGCTGATGAACCTGCGCAAGGTGCTCGAATACTTCATCGCGTTCCGCGAGGATGTGGTCGTCCGGCGCACCAAGTTCGAACTGGGCAAGGCGCGCGACCGCGCGCACGTCCTTGTTGGCCTTGCGCTCGCCGTCGCCAACATCGACGAGATCATCCGGATCATCCGCAGCTCGCCGGACCCGGCAACGGCGCGCGAACGCCTGCTCGAGAAGGCCTGGCCGCAGCAGGACATGGGCCCGCTGATCGACCTGATCGCTGACCGCCGCACCCGGCGCGGACCGGAAGAAGGCACCATCTACCTGTCGGACGAGCAGGCCCGCGCGATCCTGAACCTGCCGTTGCACCGCCTCACGGGTCTTGGCCGGGACGAGATCGGCAACGAGGCCCGCGGCCTTGCCGAGAAGATCGCCGAGCTTCTCGAGATCCTTCGCTCCCGCCCCCGCATCCTTGAGATCATCAGGAGCGAGCTGAACGAAGTGAAGAACAAGTTCGCCGTCCCCCGCCGGTCCGCCTTCACTGAAGGCGGCGTGGACATGGACGACGAAGACCTCATCGAAATTGAGGACATGGTCGTCACGGTCACGCATGGCGGTTACGTCAAGCGCACGCCGCTGGCCGCATACCGGACGCAGAACCGCGGCGGCAAGGGCCGCTCCGGCATGGCGATGAAGGACGAGGACTTCATCGTTCGCGTGTTCACCGCAACGACGCATACCGAGATCCTGTTCTTCTCGTCGGCGGGCATGGTTTACAAGGAAAAGGTCTGGCGCCTGCCGGTCGGCGGGCCGACTTCGCGCGGCAAGGCGCTGGTCAATATATTCCCTCTGGCCACGGACGAGCGTATCGAAAGCGTTTTGCCGCTGCCGGAAGATGAAAAAGCGACCGAAGACCTCGATGTGATGTTCGCCACGCGCAGCGGCAATGTGCGGCGCAACAAGCTGGCCGACTTCATCCGCGTCAACCGCGCGGGCAAGATCGCCATGAAGCTCGATGCCGGTGACGGGATCGTGTCGGTGCAGGTCTGCTCCGACAAGGAAGACGTGATGCTGACCACGGCGCTCGGCCAATGCATCCGCTTCGATGTCAGCGAAGTGCGGGTGTTTGCGGGGCGCGATTCGACCGGCGTGCGCGGCATCCGACTGGCTGAAGGCGACGAGGTGATCTCGATGGGCATCCTGCGGCACATGGACGTCACTTCCGAAGAGGCGCGCGCCTACCTGAAGCATGCCGCCGCCATGCGGCGCGCAGCGACCGGCGAGGAAGAAGAAATCTCCGAGGATGACGAGGAGCCCGTGGCCGAAGCGGCGCTGTCGCCGGACCGGATCGCGGCGCTCGGCGCGGCGGAGGAGTTCATCTTCACGGTCGCCGATGACGGCATGGGCAAGCGCTCATCCGCCTATGACTACCGGGTCACCGGACGCGGCGGCAAAGGGCTCGTGGCGCAGAATATCTGGGGCCGCGACAAGAAAGGCGGGCCGATCAAGAAGGTCGCCCAGTCCTTCCCGGTCGGCGAAGGCGACGAGGTCATGCTTGTGACCGATGCCGGCCAGCTGATCCGAACCCCGGTGGACCAGATCCGGATTGCCGGCCGTTCGACCGGCGGCGTCTGGGTGCTGCGCACCAATGAAGGGGAACGGGTCGTCTCGGTTGCGCGTCTTGTCGAAGACGGCGAAGCCGGTATGGATAAGCTGGCCGGAGAGAGCTAAGCGCACGCTGCCGGAGAACTGGACGGATTACTGGAGGGCCGCACGTGCGCCGAATTGGACTTTATCCCGGAACTTTTGATCCGCCGACCAATGGTCATATCGATATTTTCGGCCGGGCGATGAAGCTGGTCGATGAGCTGGTCATCGGCGTGGCGGTCAACGAGTCGAAGAAGCCGCTGTTTTCGCTGGATGAGCGGGTCGCGATGGTAAAAGCCGAGTGCGCCAAGCTGAACGGCCCGGGCCTGGCAGAGATCCGTGTGCTGCCGATGCACGGCCTCTTGATGAAGTTTGCGGAAGCCTGCGGCGCGCAGATCATCCTGCGCGGCCTGCGCGCGGTTCAGGACTTCGAATACGAATTCCAGATGACCGCCATGAACGAGCAACTGAATCCCGACATTGAAACCGTCTTCCTGATGGCCGATGTTCGCCACCAGGCGGTTGCCTCAAGGCTCGTGAAGGAAATCGCAAGCCTTGGCGGCAACATCTCGTCTTTCGTCACTCCCGAGGTGAAGACGGCGTTGTTGGAGAAGTACAGGAAATGAAACGTCTTGCGTTTGGACTTGTGGCTGGCCTGTTCGGGCTGGCTTTGCCGGCTTGTGGGGATACAGCGGCCGCGACGGGCTGGGTGGTCGGCGCAGGTGTCACCGAGCCGGACGAGGCAGGTTGGCGGCAGGTTGATCCTGCGCACCTCTTCATTTTTGAGACGAGCAAAGGCCGTGTGCTGATCGAAGCCTTTCCGGAAGTCGCCCCCGGACACTTTGCGCATTTCTCCAAGCTGATCAGCTCCGGCGATCTGGACGGTACGCCCTTCCACCGGGTGCTGGATGATTTCATGGCGCAGGGCGGGGATATCCGCACGATGATTGGCAAGGAGCCTGGCTGGCCAAGCATCAAGGGCGAGTTCACGTTCCAGCGCGATGTGGCCGTCATACCTCTGGAGGCGTCTATTGGGCCTGCCGATTCGGCCTTGAGCGGACTGTACAAGGGCCTGCCTCTGCTGACGCGCCCGGCCTTCTTTGCCGAAATGTCTGCCAACGGAAAGGTCGAGAGCGCGGTGCCACATTGCCGGGGTATCGTCTCGACGGCGCGGACAAGCGATCCGAATTCGGCCGATACGCAGTTCTTCCTGATGCGCGAAACTTCGCCGCAGTTGGACAAGAAATACACCGCCTGGGGCCGCGTGATTGCGGGACAGGACGTGGTGAAGGCGATCAAGTTTGGCGCCGAGCCGAGCGGCACGGTGACCGATCCGGATATCCTGATCTCGGCAAAGGTCGCAGCGGATCAGCCTGAAGCCAAGCGGCCGAAGGCCTGGGTGCTGCGCACCGATACGCCGGAATTCGCCGCAGAGCTTGCCGCGATGGGCGATGTGGAGGTGTGCAGCCTGCCGCCCGTGCCGGCGATCGTTAAGGGCTGACAGCGCCTCGCCCTTGACGCTGGCCCGGCCCTCGCGCGATGAGCGCTGGGATGGACCTGTCCGCATTTGATTTCGACCTGCCCGAACGGCTGATCGCGCTTCGCCCTGCGCAGCCGCAAGATGCCGCGCGGCTGCTGGTCGTGCACGGCGACGGGCGGCTGGAAGATGCGGGCGTGCGGGACTTGCCGCGCTATCTGACGGCCGGGGACGTGCTGGTGTTCAACGATACGCGCGTACTGCCGGCGGCGCTGAAGGGCGTGCGGCCGGCGCGCGACGGGGTGAGCCGGGATGTAAACACCGATGTCAATCTCGTTGAACGCATCGAAGGCGCGCGCTGGCTCGCATTGGCGCGGCCGGGGCGGCGGCTGAAGACAGGCGATACCATTCAGTTCACGGAAGGCTTTTCCGCGGTCATCGCCGGACGCCTTGAAGGCGGCGAGATCGAACTGGAATTCGACCGCGATGGCGACAACCTGATTGCCGCGCTGGAGGCGCACGGCGCGATGCCACTACCGCCTTACATCGCGCGCCGGCGCCCGGCTGATGCCAGCGACCGGGCGACCTACCAGACCGCCTTTGCCGGGGACGAAGCCGCCAGCGTGGCGGCGCCGACGGCTGGGCTGCATTTCACGCCGCGCCTGCTCGCCGAAATCGAGGCGGCAGGTATTTTGCGCGAGATGGTGCGCCTGCATGTCGGGCTCGGGACGTTCAAGCCGCTGGAAGACAGGCATATCGAGGAAAACAGGCTGCATGAGGAATGGCGGCGCCTGGCACCCGAAGTCGCGGCGCGTCTGAATGCCGCGCGCCGCGCGGGGCGGCGGATCGTACCGGTGGGCACGACGGCGATGCGCACGCTCGAGAGCTGCGCCGATGAAGCGGGCGTCCTCAACGCGGCGACCGGGCCGACGGACATCTTCCTGAAGCCTGGCGACCCGGTGCGGGCAACCGACGCGCTGGTTACGAACTTTCACTTGCCGGCCTCGAGCCTGTTCATGCTCGTCTGCACACTGATGGGTACGGATGTGATGCAGGCGGCATACGCGCATGCGATCCGGGAGGGCTACCGGTTCTATTCCTATGGCGACGCTTGCCTGCTGCTGCCGGCCCGGCCTTCTTAGTCCTTCGACTTGGAATCGATCCAGTCGCTGAGGGCAAAGCCGACGCCGGACACCACGAAGGTAAGATGGATGACCGTGTACCACATCAGGTCTTGCTGATCGTACTTGCCGAGGTCCATGAAGATTTTCAGCAGGTGGATAGCGGAAATTGCGACAATCGAGGCGATCAGTTTGGATTTTAGGCCGGAGAAATCGACCTTGCCCATCCAGGACGGGCGGTCGCGGTGTTCGGCCGGGCCGATCTTGGAGACGAAGCTCTCATAGCCGGAGAATACGATGATCAGCACGAGGTTGCCGGCCAGCGAGATGTCCACCAGTGTAAGGATCAGCAGGATGATGTCGGACTCCTCCATCGTCATCACATCCGGAACAGCATGGGCAAGTTCGCGGAAGAACGTGATGATCAGGATGCCGAGCGCGACGATCAGGCCGAGATAGATCGGCGCCATCAGCCAGCGGCTGGAGAAGATGAGCTGCTCGATGGCGCGTTCCGCAAGCGGGTCGCGGTCCTGCTCGGGGGATTTTGGTGCTGGCATGATCGGATTTCCTCTGGCGCGGGAAGCAATTGGGGACGTGCACGAATTTGTCCAGTGCAGGCGCTCTGGAAAGGGAATTCAGCGCGGCCCGCGCAGCTCTTCAAAGGCCCGGATCGCCTTGGCGGCGGTGATGCGGGCAAGGTGGCGGCCCTTGTCGTCACGCCAGTCGGCCTCGACGAGGGCGGTTGTCTTGCCCCGGCTGATGAGGCGGCCTTCGATGGTGATCAGGCCATTGGGCACGGGCCGCAGGATGCGGGTCTGCAGCTCCATCGTGGTGAACCATTCGCCGTCTTCCAGAGCGCTCGCCATCGTCATCGAGACGATATGGTCCGAAAAACCGGCGACCCAGCCGCCGAATACCCGGTCCGGCTGGATGTCGCGGTCGCCCGTGTTCGGCCATTCATAGAGCGTGTGGCCGTAGGAGACTTCCTTCAGCCATTCATGCGGCTTGATGCCGAGATTGCGGATGCCGTTGGGCAGCTCCCACTCGCCCGAGCGCAGGCGCGCGAAGAAAGCGGCCTGCTGGGCCGAGAGTTCGGTGCGCATCAGGTAACCGTCGCGCCGCCATCGACGACCAGCATCTGACCGGTCATGTAGGCGCCGGCTTTCGAGGCGAGGTAGACGGCGGCGCCGGCGATCTCGTCGGGCTCGCCGATACGCTTCAGCGGCGTGCCGGTCAGGGCGCGCTTCAGGGTTTCAGGATTGTCCCAGAGGGCTTTTGCAAAGTCGGTCTTGATCAGGCCGGGCGCGATGCAGTTCACGCGGATATTGTCGGCTCCGAATTCGGCGGCGAGGTTACGGGCGAGCTGGAAGTCGGCTGCCTTGGAGATGTTGTAGGCGCCGATCACGGGCGACGCACGCAGGCCGCCGATGGACGAGACGATGATGACGGCGCCGTCCTTGCGCTCACGCATCTGCGGCGCGCACATCTGGATCAGCCAGTGGTTCGAGATGATGTTGTTCTGGAGGATCTTGGTGAAGGCGTCATCGCTGATGCCGGCCATCGGGCCATAATATGGGTTCGAGGCCGCGTTGCAGACGACGATGTCGATCTTGCCGAAGGCGGCGTTGGTTTCGTTGACCATCGCCTGAAGGTCGTCCTTCGAGGAGATGTTGGCGGGGATGGCGATCGCCGTGCCGTCGCCATGCTTCTTGTTGATGCCGTCGGCCACTTCCTGGCAGGGCTCCGGCTTGCGCGAAGAGATCACCACGCGGGCGCCCTGGTCGGCCATTGCCTCTGCAATCGCCCGGCCGATGCCGCGCGAGGAGCCTGTGATGATGGCGGATTTTCCCTTGAGATCGAACAGGCTCATTTGGCCCTCCCTGACGTTTGTTTTCTGATTGCGCGCGTAACCCTAGGGGAGGCCAACCGGATCGGCTAGAGGTTCCGCAAGGGGAATTTGCCTCTGCCCGCAGGGGCTTGGCCTGCGGCGAAGCGGCCTCTGTGCGCGTCCCCGGTTTGTGATTATCGAGGCTCCCATGTGGCAACACCTCTCCACACGCCTTGCGCGCGCCCTTGCCGTGATCGCGCTGATTTCCCAGGCTTTGATGCCGGGAATGATGGCGGCAGCGTCTTCGCGTCCGGGTGATGTGCCCGCCGTCCTGTGCGCTCTTCCAGGAGATGACGGACACGGCAGCGCCAGCCGCGCAGTGGGCGCTGAGCTGGCACAGCTGATCGCCAAGAAGTCCTCACCCGCGCCTACCGATAGCGGCCATGACTGCCCGGCCTGTGTGCTTGCCTTCGCCGCGACGCTGCCTGAGCCGGTTATCCTGAAAACGCCCGTCTTGATCGGTGCGCCGGAAACGGCCGCTGTTTTCGAGGTGCGGTTTGTCCATGCCCCGCGTGGACCGCCCGTCGGCTCGCGTGCGCCCCCTGCGTCGATGAAAGCCTGATCCACGCCGCTCTCCTGAGGGAGAGTTTCCGGCCGGGCTCTGCCCGGATCCCTTTCATCTGAAGATCCAAATCCATGAAATACAATCTGAAAACCGGCTCCGCTGCGAGCCTTACCGCGCTTGCGTTCTCGTTCGGCGCCTGCTTTCCCGCCCATGCCGACGATGAACTGCTGAACATCGAAGACACGATCATCGTCACCACGACAGCCGCGACCGACGAAGCCGAGGCGCAGGTTGCCCGGACGCCCGGCGGCGCGGATGTTGTCCGGCACGAAGACTATGCCGATCGCTACATCGCCTCGTTGCGCGATACGCTAGCCTTCTCGCCGGGGGTCTACCTGCAGCCCCGGTATGGGCAGGAAGTGCGCCTCTCCATCCGCGGGTCAGGCCTCAGCCGCGGCTTCCACATGCGCGGCCTGACGCTTCTGCAGGACGGCGCGCCCATCAACCTCGCCGACGACAATGGTGACTTCCAGGAACTCGAGCCCATTTTCTTCGATCACCTCGAAGTTTTTCGCGGCGCAAATGCCCTGCGCTTCGGCTCGGGCACGCTGGGCGGCGCGGTCAATGGGGTGACACCGACCGGCGAGACCGCGCCGGGCGTCTATGCGCGGATCGATACCGGCAGCTTCGAGACGCTGCGCGGCCTGATTGCGGGCGGCATCGAGAATGGCAAGCTGGATGCCTGGGGCGCGCTGAGCGCCGACACGTCCAGCGGGGACCGGGACCATGCGGGCCGGCAGTCCATCCGCTTCCATGGCAATGTGGGCTACGACGTGACCGACACGATCACGACGCGCTTTTACGCGAGCATCAACAGCCTCGACCAGGAAATCCCCGGCGCGCTGACGCTCACCAATGTGCTGACAAATCCGCAACGCGGCAACTTCGCGGGTGATCAGGGGCGGGACATCAATTCCATCCGTATACAGAACCAGTCACGCTTCGAATTCGAGAATTCGAGCCTTGCCACCGGCATCTGGTACAACAAGAAGGGACTCTATCACCCCATCTTCCAGGTCATCGACTACGATTCTGCCGATACCGGCCTCTGGGCGCGGTATGACTGGGAGAAGGGTCCGTTCGCCGTCACGCTGGGGGCCGAAGGACGAACCGGCACGACGGATGCCAAACGATTCCTCAACATCTTCGGTGACCGCGGCGCGCTGACTTTCGACGCAACCCAGGAGGCGTGGACGGCGAACGTCTATGCCGAAGGCCGTTACCGCGTGACCGACCAGTTGTCGCTCATCGCGGGTGTGATTGCCGCGCAGGGCGAGCGCGAGCAGGTTCGGGCCGTTCCGGCAGCTATCACCGGCACCGCGGACTTCGAGGAAGTGTCGCCCAAGTTCGGCGTGCTGTACGAGGCCACGCCGGACGTTCAGGTCTATGTGAACTACAGCAAGTCTGCCGAGTTTCCGGGCTTCAACGAATTGGCCCAGATCGCGGCCTTCGTTCCGGTCGAAGCCCAGACGGCCTGGACGGCGGAGATTGGCACGCGTGGCCGGACAGGAATCGCGGAGTGGGACATCTCGCTCTACTCGGCCGAGATCGACGGCGAGCTGCTCCAGTTCACGGTCGGCCCGGACATTCCCGCCTCTACCTTCAACGCGGACGAAACGCGCCATCAGGGCATCGAAGCCGGGCTCGGCCTGAAGCTGACCGACTGGCTGACGCTGCGCCAGGTTTATCAGTATTCGGACTTTGCGTTTGAGGGGGATGCCCAGTACGGCGACAATACCCTGCCGGTTGTGCCGGAGCATGTGTACCGGGCCGAGCTGAAATTTGCCAATGACCGGTTCAGCTTCGCGCCGAATCTCGAATGGGTACCGGAAGGGGCGTATGCGGACTATCGCAACACGACCCGGACCGAAGGATATACGCTGTTCGGCCTGACCGGCAGCTTCAAGGCGACTGACAAGATCGACCTGTTCCTCGACGCCCGAAATCTCGCGGACGAGCGTGCTGCAGGTGACATCAGTGCCGTGATCCTGGCGACACCAGCCTCCGCAATCTACTATCCCGTCGAGCGCCGCGCGGTGTTTGGCGGCATCCGCGCGAGGTTCTGACCGATGGCCAGCGCCAACCGCACAACGCTCCAGCACCGTGTCTGGCGCTGGCACTTTTTCGCCGGGCTCATGGTGATTCCCTTCGCCGTGATCCTGGCCGTCACCGGATCGATCTATCTCTTCAAGCCGCAGTTTGAAGCGGCCGTTGAAGCGCGGATCAATGCACAGGCAGCGCCGCTGGCGGGGGACACCCTTCCGGCGGACGCGCTCATCGAAGCCGGTCTCGCCGCTCACCCCGGCGCCAGCTTTGCAAAGCTGATCCTTCCGGCTACGGAGGATGATCCGACGGTCGAAGTCTTGTTAAGGAGCGAGGCAGGGCCGCGCACGCTCTGGATCGACCGGAGCACGGGCAGCGTCTTGCACGATACCGCGACGCCGGGCCGTTTCATGAATGTGGTCAACGACATTCATGGCTCGCTGCTGGCGGGAGACCGGGGCTCCCTCGTTGTCGAGATCATGGCGAGCTGGATGATCATTTTGATTGTCACGGGCGTATTTCTCTGGTGGCCACGCGGCACGGTGTGGTGGCGGGTTTTTGTGCCCAATTTTGGCGACGGGCCGGGGCGCCGCGAAACCTGGCGCAAAGTGCATGGCATGGGCGGCGCCTGGATTGGCGGTCTCGTCCTGACTATCCTGATCTTCGGACTGCCCTGGACGCAGGTCTGGGGCGATGGGTTCACGAAGGTGAAAGACCTCGCGGGCCTCAAGACGCCCGGGCAGGAATGGTTCGTCACGCTGGAATCGAGCAATCCGCACACCGATCATTCCGCGCACGGACACGAGGATCAAGGCACCGGCGCCGAGCTCTGGAGCACCGGCGCAGGTGACCCGGGGGTCGATGTGCAGTCGGGGGCCGCGGCCGGCGCTCAGCCTTTGCCGCTGCAGACAATTCTGCAAGGTGCCCGGCCGGACCGCTATGCGCCGCCCGTCGAGGTGCAGCCGCCGCGCGGCGAAAACGGCGTGTGGACGATCCGCTCAATGACGCCGTCGCGCCCGGACCGGATCACCGTTCACTACGACCGTTGGACCGGCCAGGAGCTCATGCGGATCGAGTTTTCGGACCACAATCCGGTGGACCGGTTCGTGGCGCTCGGCGTCGCCTTCCACGAAGGCGCACTGTTTGGATGGCTCAACCAGGTCGTCGGACTGATCGCGGCGCTCGGCGTCATCCTGCTCAGCGTGACGGGCGGTATCATGTGGTGGCGGCGCCGGCCAAAAGGACGTCTCGGCACGCCGCCGATGCCGTCAGACAAGCGGATTGCTGCCGGTTTGCTGGTGTTGATCGTTGTGCTGGGTGTGCTCCTGCCGATGGCGGGCGTGACTCTGCTGGCCGCGCTGTTCGTTGACGCGCTGTTGTCGGGTATCCGGCGTCTGCGGCGCGGCGCGGCCTAGATACCCCAGGCGTCCGCCAGGATCCCCGCGAGCTTTTCCGTCCGCCTGCGGACGATCTCGGAGGTCCAGGCGTCCTGCTCCATCAGGTCGCGGGTCAGGGCAAACTCCTGCCCGCCGCCGCCATTGAAGTAGATTTCTTTCTTGGCGCGGTAGTCGAGCCGGTCGGCCTTCTGGTTCACTTTGGTGGTGAGAAGCACGAAGTTGCCGATCGTGTCGCACTGCTCGCGGCGTTTTGCAGCGTCAGGCCATGTGATCAGCCAGTGGCTGTCTTCCGGAATCGTCCGGGGCAGGACGTGTTCGACGGTCGCGTCCGATTCCGGCGGGATCGTATGCCCGCCGGCGAGCGCTGCACACAGGCGGAGGGCAATCGCACGGCGTTGGCCGAATGTAGCAAACCGCCCGATCAGCCGCTCACGCGTGCGCTTGGCTTCCTCACGCGAGATGGCAAAGGGCCCGGTCTTCGAGAGCAGCACACGGTCGTTACGCACGGCCTCGGTGACACGTGCGAAGCGCCGGCTGCGCTGGTCGCGGTCATGCACGAGCAGCTGCATGATATGCGCGAGGCGCTCCAGGCTCTGGAAGAAATCAGGCGCCGCAGCGTCATCCGCTCCGCGCTCGGCAAGGAAGTGCAGGGCAGGTGCGCGCCAGTTCTGCTGCTCAAGCGCGCGCATCTGGTGCAGGCAGTTCGCGATAGCCTCGGAATGGGGGCCTGTGTCCAGATGAGCGGTCTCGATCTGTCGATAGGCGCGCACATAGTTGGGCAGGATTTCGTCGAGGAACTTGCGCGCGTCGATCTTCGCGAGCGCGCCCTTCTGGAAGGCCGATACGATATCGCCTTTGGTGCCCCGGTCGAAGATCGCCCGGATCTGACGAAGCAGATCGTCGAACGCATTGCCGCCCAGCGCGGCTTCATGGTCCGCCCAGCGCTCTGCATAGATGGCGGCGTCGGCCGGGGAAAACCTCGCCCGCTGGAAAAGTTCGGTCTTGATGATGTCGTGCGCGCCGGGCTCTTTGCCGCGGGTGTTCAGCACACGGAAGACCTTGAAGCCCTGATCCTTGTTGTCCACGACCACACGCACAAGGGCGCAGCCCTTCATCGCGATCGCGGCCAGCGCGCGGCGTTCCCCGGCGGTCATCGCGCCCAGCTGTTTGCGGAACACAGCCGCGTTCGCCACCATGCGCGCCTGGCTCTCGCTTTCGCCGGGATCGGCCTCCAGCTCGAGCGTTGCACCCGGGCGCTGGATCGTGTCGCGGAAGAAGGCGCCGTCCTGATAGTTGAGGGCGACGCGCCAGTTTGCGCCTTCGCCCAGCATTGGACGGGCCTCGTCGGCGATAAGGGCATTGAGCACGTGTGCCCGGTCCTTGTCAGTTTCCATGTCGCGCAAAACGCAGAGCAGGATCGTCAGCGTTGTCAGTCGTTGCTGGCCATCGACGATTTCGAGAATGCCCGGCTCGTCGCCGTGCACGAAGACGACCGCGCCGATGAAGTGGGGGATCTGGGCTTCGGTGGCTTCGAGCAGATCGCCCAGCAGTTCGAGCGCCTCGGGCTCACCCCAGGAATAGCTGCGCTGGTAGGGGGGCATGCGCAGTTTCTCGCCCGGCGCGAAGACATCGCTCAGTGAGCTCTCCTGCGCCCTGACCCCGAGATGCATGCCTCTACCCCTCTACAACGCCCTCTCCCTAGCCCTTGCCAAAGGCGTTCACAACGAGACATGAACGGATCGCAAGGTAATTCACGGTAGGGTGTGACGGGAGAGTAACGCGATGCGGCTGGTGCGGTTCCAACGCGGAGGCGAGGTGTCTTATGGCCGGCTCGAAGGCGACCGGGTGGTACCGGTCTCCGGCGAACGGCTAGAAGAGGCGCTGAACGGGCGCGCGACCGGAGAGGCGCTCGCGCTCAGCGAAGTGCGACTGCTGGCGCCCGTGGCACGGCCGGGCAAGATCCTCGGCATCGGCGTCAACTATGCGGCGCATGCCGCGGAAAGCGTCAGCTTCGTCAACACAGCGAGGCCCGAAGTCCAGAAATGGTTCAACAAGCAGGCAACGGCCGTGAATGGGCCCTATGATAACGTGCACCTGCCCAAGGTCTCGGCCCAGCTGGACTATGAAGGCGAACTCGTCGCGATCATCGGCAAGGCCGGGCGCCACGTGCCGCGCGGGCGGGCGATGGAGATTGTCGCGGGCTTCTGTGTCGGCGGGGATTACTCCGTGCGCGACTGGCAGAAGGCGAGCCAGACGATGATCATGGGCAAGGGGTTCGACACGCACGCCGTGTTCGGGCCCGCCATCGTGACGCCGGAGACGGCGGGCGACATTTCGGGCGCGGGCATCCGCACTTTCGTTAATGGTGAGTTGCGCCAGACCGGCAAGCCGTCAGACATGATCCATGACCTCGCCGCCCAGATCGAGCACCTGACGGCCGCCTTCACCCTCGAGCCGGGTGACGTTATCTACACCGGCACGCCGGCAGGTGTCGGCGCCGGCTTCGATCCGCCGAAATGGCTGAAAGCCGGTGACACCGTGCGCGTCGAAATCGATGGGCTGGGGCACATCGAAAACAAAATTGTGGAAGAACCGGACACGATGCGGATCGGGTGAAGAGCCATCTCTCGGGAACGACGGGGCCCGGTCCTTTCGGTCCAGGCCCCAGTCTCCCCCGAGACTGCCCCCGCTCCGGCCAAATCCGGCCGCGGACCGGGGACAACCGAACAGGCTTAACCTTTTGTTAAGCGCCCCGGGGCGTTGTGGTCTATGCCTCAACCACGGCGTAGCTTGAAGAAATGACCGTGTGTGGTGTTCGGGCAACGGTCGGGGTTCGGGTTGCCCGGCAGGGCAAATCAAGCCACTTCCAAGCAATTCGTTAACCAATTCTGCCGCAACATTAAGACTGATGGAAAATTTCCGGGTGCTGGGCCGATGACTTTTTTCTTGTTCCTTCTCTACCTGGCTACGGGCGCAGGGGTCGGATACTCGATCTTCAGTTTCACCGCTGTCGGTCTGCCGCTCTCGATTGCGGGCGGGGCGATCACGTCGGCGGTGCTCGGGCAGATCCACATCGTGGCGCGCTCGGGCGCAGCCAACAAAGAGAATGAAGCCCGCCTCAAGTCGGTCGAAAAGCGGATGACGGAAGTCGATCGCAATAACAAGGTCATCGAGGCTCGCACAGAAGTGCTGGAGCAGACCGTGAAGGTCGAACTGAAGGATCGCAGCGACGCGCTCGTCAAGGAAATGAAGGCTCTCGAAGAACTGATCGCGCGGCTGATGAGCACTTTCCAGAACCAGCTCGAACAGCCCACGGTTCAAAAGAAGGTCAGCCCGATCGAGGACGCGATCCTGCGCGATGTGCGCGACGCGCTGCATGACGGACGCGTGGACCTTCACCTGCAACCCATCGTATCACTGCCGCAGCGCCGCGTGGCGTTCTATGAAGGCTTCACCCGCCTGCGCCGTCCCGACGGATCGCTGATCCTGCCGGCAGACTTTCTGGACGCAGCCCGCCGCGCCAACCTGATGGGCACGATCGACAACTTCACCCTGTTCCGCTGCGTGCAGATCGTGCGCCGCCTCGCCGAACGCGACCGCCGCGTCGGCGTGTTCTGCAACATTGCAGCCGCCTCGCTCGAGGATCCGTCACTGTTTCCGCTTTTCCTCGATTTCATGACCGAAAACCGGGACCTCTCCGGCGCGGTGATCTTCGAGCTGCGCGCCGACAAGTTCGAATCCCGCTCGCCCATCATGCGGGCGAATATGGAGAAGCTGGCCGCCCTCGGCTTCCGTTTCTCCATTGATCACGCCAACAGCCTGGCGCTCGACCTGCCGCGCCTCCAGAGCGCCGGTGTGCGCTTCGTCAAGATGAATGGCAGCCAGCTGATCGAACAACTGCGCGATCCGCAGGGCGACCGGCCGACCTCCAACATCAACCGCCGCATTGAAGGCGGCGAAGTCAGCGCCGTTCTGTCGCGCTACGCGATCACGCTCATCGCCGAGAAGATCGAAGATGAAGCCAGCGTCGTCGAGATTCTCGAATATGAGATTCCATATGGTCAGGGCCACGTGTTCGGGGCACCGCGCCCGATCAAGGCCTCCCTGATGGAGGACACCCAGCCTCCAAAGGCTTTGCTTGACCGGCTGTCCAATTTTGGATGACCGGTGACCGGCTTGATTTCGCCGGAATTTGCAGGCCTGCTTGATCTCACACTTGGAGGAAGCGGTGCATGCGTATCTTGAATCTGATCCCTGTCGGACTGCTCGCGTTTGCCACGGCGTGCATGATTGCGCCGTCGTCGACCGAACTGGCGGCGCCAAAGGCGGAACCCATCACCACCTCGGTTTCTGAGGCGCGCCTGTCCTTCATCGGCATTACCGGGACGCTGCCCGAAGCCGGCAATGCACTGCCGCCGAGTCTCCTGGACCCGATGATCGATCTCGTGCCGGTCCGGCTGGACATTACGCTTCGTTCGCCGCTGGCGCCGACCGTGCAAGGCTGGGATGGCTATTCCGGCCTCATCAGGGAATGCGACTTCGGCCCCGTTGGTGCCGAGGTGATTTCGGTGCCCACCGGCTCTAACCATATGCTGCTCGACGTGCGCATGGGCTCGCCCGTGGACCATCCGGCCAACCTCTTCACCTGCGAATACGATCCGAACAACATCACCGACGAGACCCTTGGCACGGTGTACCGCCTCCGCGGCTGTTTCCTGCCGCAGTCCGTCTCGATCCCGACGGCGGTCAAATGGGTTTTGAACCCGCTGCCAGCGTCCGCCTGCGGGCTGGGTGATTGACCCGGCAGGCTGACCAGCCTACCTCGCGTCCCGATGATATCTTCCCAGTTTCCCGCCGGACTTGCCGGGCTAGCGCCGCATTATGACACCATCCTCTGTGACGTTTGGGGCGTGATCCATAATGGCCGCGCCGCCTTCACTGAGGCATGCGACGCGCTTGTGAAGTTTCGTGCACAAGGCGGCCAGGTCTGCCTGATCACCAATGCCCCGGTTCCCGAGGCGCAGGTCGTGCGCTATTTCGAGCCGCTGGGTGTGCCAAAAGACGCCTTCGATTTCTGTGTCTCCTCGGGCGATGCAACCCGCGCAGAGCTCGCCGCCCGCGCCCACATGACCGTCTGGCGCATGGGCGGCGACGAAGGCTGGGAGCATGACCGCTTCCTCTATGACGGCCTCGGGCTGACCTATATCGACAACGACGCCGCTGACCTGCTTTTGTGCATCGGCCTGCGCGATCAGGTGAATGACCAGCCGGAGGGATATCGCGAGGAACTCCGCCGCGCGGTTGCCAAAGGCATCCCGATGCTGTGCGCAAACCCCGACAAGCAGGTCCGCGTTGGCGGCAAGCTTTACTGGTGCGCCGGCGCGCTGGCCGACATTTACGAGGATCTGGGCGGGCAGGTAATCTATCCCGGCAAGCCCAATGCCCCGATCTACGAGCTTGCTGTGGCGCGGCTTTCGGCCCTGAAAAGGCGCCCGGAATCAATCCTGTGCATCGGCGACAGCCCGGCCACGGACGTGCGCGGTGCCCGGCTTCAGGGTTATCACAGTCTTTATGTGGGCACCGGCCTCAAACAACATGGCGCGGATTTTGAAGCGGAAGTAACCCAGCTGCTTGCCGACTATGGTGAACAGGCCACCTACGCGATGACCGGCCTCAGGTGGTGACGCGGCACAAAGCGGCGTGTAACGGAAAAACAGACAAGAATTCAGGAGTCCCGACGGTATGACGAAGTTCACCGGTTTCAAATATGAAGACCTGCAGATCGGTCAGGCGCACGAAACCGTGCACACGATCACAGAGAACGATATCCAGCGCTTCGCCGAAGTATCCGGCGACTTCAACCCGCTGCATATGTCGGACGAGTTCGCCGCCACCACCATCTTCGGCAGGCGGATCGCCCACGGCGCGCTGACGGCCAGCTATATCTCCGGCATCCTCGGCAATGACCTGCCGGGCCCGGGCGCCATATTCGTGGGTCTCTCGATGCGGTTCAAACGTCCCGTCCATATCGGCGATGTCGTCACCGTGCGCGCCGAAGTCGCCGAGAAGGAAGATCGCGGCAACCGCGTCACCCTGAAGATCGAGTGCCTCGTAGAGGGCAAGCGCGTGATCACCGGCGAAGCCGAAGTGGTGGCCCCGAGCCGAGGCAAGTAATGGCGGTTTACGCGGACTATCGCGGCCTCCCGGAAAGCGCGCAGGGCGCCTGCGTTGCGCTTGGTAATTTTGATGGCCTGCATGCCGGTCATATGGCGGTGATAGAGGCGGCGCGCCTCGCGGGTCAGGGCCGGTTTTCGGTCGCGACGTTCGAGCCCCCGCCGCGCGGCTATTTTCGGCCGGGCGATCCGCCTTTCCGCATTCTGCGCCCCGAACGGCGCAATGCGGCCATCCTCACCGCCGGCGCTTCGGCTGTGTTCGAACTCCCGTTCAACGGCGAAATGGCTGCGATGACGGATGAGGGCTTCGTCCGCGCCGTTCTGGTTGAGGGCCTGAAGGTCACGCACGTCTCGGTCGGCTTCGACTTCCGCTTCGGCCGGGGCCGGATGGGACATGCCCAGCGCTTGTCCAGCCTCGGCCGGGCGCTCGGCTTCGGGGTCTCCATCGTCGAGGAAATCCATGACCACGGAGCCAAGGCCTCCTCAACCGCAATCCGGCAGGCGCTGATGGCGGGCGAACCAGAGCTCGCCGCTGCGATGCTGGGCGCGCCCTGGGTTGCGGACGGCGTGGTGGAATCCGGCGAGCAGAACGGCCGCAAGCTCGGCTTTGCCACCGCCAATCTCCAACTCGGCGAGCTGATCCATCCCAAGCACGGCGTCTATGCCGTCCGTGCCCGGATCGAAGGGGAGGCAGGCTGGCGGCCCGGGGTTGCCAATTTCGGCCGAACGCCCACGACCGGCCTGCGTGACCCGCTGCTGGAAACCCACATCTTTGATTTTTCGGGCGATATCTATGGCAAGCGGTTGGAAGTGCAGCTGGTCGCCTACCTGCGGCCCGAAAAGAAGTTCGACAGCCTGGACCTGATGGTTGAGCAGATGCACCGCGATGCGGCCGAGGCGCGGAGAATTCTGGCAACGCCCGCGTGAAACATAAATATTCCGCAATCTGAACGCTTTGCCGCCCTTCACAAGTCCGTAAAACGGTAGGATGCTGGTCGGATTGGTTGGCTCGCGGGGAGGACATCGCATGCGCCGCACTCTGGTAATGCTCACTTTGGCAAGCGCGCTCGCTGCACCGGCGTTCGCCGATGACAACCGCATCGTCAAATCCGTCAGCCTGCAGGACCTGGAGACTATCCTCGTCGAGGAAGGTCACACGGTCATGAGCAAAGGCGACGACGGCGCCGTGTCGGTCCGGGCAACGGACACCAACGGCACAGGCCTGATCTTCAACCTGCTGGGCACTGCCTGCGGAACGGAGTACTCGGTTGACTGCCTCGGCATCAACATGCAGGTGCGCTACGACGCTGATGGCACGGAATCCCTTGAGCGCATCAACGCTGCAAACCTGATGTGGGGGGCTACGTCGGCCTGGTATTCGGCAGACGGTTTTGACCCCGAAGCGGTCGTGCCGACCGTCGGCATTTCGCGCTATGTGATCCTCGATGGCGGCATGACCATCCGCAATGTCAAGGACAACCTTGCCAACCTGCTGGCGATCGCGCCGCAGGTTGCCGACTATGTCTGGGAGACCGGCAAGTATGCCCCTGGCGGAGACGTGGCCTCCGACGAGGACTGGTCCGACGACGAGTGGTAAGGCAGCACGGCCGCACCGGTTTTTACGAGGGGTGACAGGGCCGGGGCGGGCGTGATAACGGCTGCCTCCATGGAAAAGCGCCCTGTAAACCAGGCCATTCGAATTAGCGGCCCGGCCGCCGGCTGAACCCTTTGTTCAGCCGTGGCCGGGTAAGCCCGTTTGGCCTGAAGCCGCTCGCCCATTCCCGTTATCCGCTGACGAAGATCTGACCCAAGATGACCGATACTGCTGCGACTGAACGCGACTACCGCGAGACGCTGTTCCTGCCGAAAACCGAATTCCCGATGCGCGCCGGCCTGCCGAAGGCCGAACCCGAATGGATCCGGCGCTGGGACGCGATGGGCCTCTACGGCAAGCTGCGCGAGACCGCCAAAGGCCGCCCGCCTTTCATCCTGCATGACGGCCCGCCCTACGCCAACGGCCACATCCACCTCGGCACGGCGCTCAACAAGATCATCAAGGACATCATCGTCCGCTCGCACCAGATGCAGGGCTTTGATGCCTCCTACCTGCCGGGCTGGGACTGCCACGGCCTGCCCATCGAATGGAAGGTGGAGGAGGAGTTCCGCTCGAAGAACCGCCCGAAGGACTCTGTGCCGGCGGACGAGTTCCGCGCCGCCTGCCGCGCCTACGCCGAGCATTGGGTGAAGGTGCAGGGCAAGGAATTCCGCGCCCTCGGCATCGAGGGTGAGTGGGACAATCCCTATCTGACGATGGCCTTCGAGAGCGAGGCGATGATCGTCTCCGAATTCCTCGATATGGCGATGAAAGGCGGCCTCGTGCGCGGCGCCAAGCCTATCATGTGGAGCCCGGTGGAACGCACGGCGCTCGCCGAAGCGGAGGTCGAATACCACGACCGGAAGGTACCGGTGGTTTGGGTGAAGTTTCCGGTGCAGGGGGCAGATCATCAGGTTGTGATCTGGACGACCACGCCCTGGACCATCCCCGCCAACCAGGCCGTCAGTTTCAATCCCGAAATCGCCTACGGACTTTATGAAGTTACCGATGTGATGACTGAAGCCGAACTCGGCTTTGCCCCATACGTTAAAGCGGGTGACAGGATCGTGGTGGCCGACAAGCTTGCCGCAGATGTGTTTGCCTCTGCAAAAGCCAAAGCGTTCAACCGGCTCTCGGATGCAAATCCGGCTGGAGCCGTGCTTCAGCACCCGCTGCACGCACTCTCGCCTTTCTTCCAGCATTCCATCCCGATGCTCGCCGGCGATCACGTCACGGACGACGCCGGCACGGGCTTCGTCCACACGGCGCCTGCGCACGGCGAAGACGACTTCAACGTCTGGCTCGCCACTGGTCACACGGCTCAGGACATCCGCCAGATCGTCGATCCCGATGGTCGCTATACGGACGAAGTGCCGGAACCCCTGAAGGGTCTCGACATCATCGTCACCTCCGGCAAGAAGCGCGGCGAGGCGGGCAAGGCCAATAACGAAGTGATCCGCCTGCTCGCAGATAGCGGCAACCTGCTCGCGCGCGGCGTCACCACGATCCGCGATGCCCACTCCTGGCGCTCGAAAGCCCCCGTCATCCGCCGCGCCACGCCGCAATGGTTCATCGCGATGGACAAGCCGGTGCATACCGGAAAGACACTGCGCGAGCTCGCCATGCAGGCGATCTCGGATACCGAATTCTTCCCGCCCACGGGCCGCAACCGCCTGTCCGCCATGGTCGAGAGCCGCCCCGACTGGCTGATCTCGCGCCAGCGCAACTGGGGCGTGCCGATCACCCTGTTCGTCAACGCCAAGGGCGAGCCGCACACCGCCGCGCTCCCCAAAGAGCAGGCCGACAAGCTCAACGCCAACATCAAGGCCGCCATCGAGAAAACGGGCGTGGACGGATGGTTCGCCGCGCCGGACGCAGACTTTTTCACCGGTACCGGCGTCTCACCCGACGGCTGGGAAAAGGTGACGGACGTCCTTGACGTCTGGTTTGATTCCGGCACCACGCACGCCTTCGCCCTTCGCGAACGCGGCATAATCGACAACGCCACGGGGCAGGCGGACGTCTACATGGAAGGCTCCGACCAGCACCGTGGCTGGTTCCAGTCCTCGCTTCTGGAAAGCTGCGCCACGCGCGGCATGGCGCCCTACAGACAAGTCGTCACCCACGGCATGGTGGTGGACGCCGAAGGCAAGAAGATGTCGAAATCGATCGGCAACACGATCGAGCCCGACGAGTTCCAGAAACAGCACGGCATCGAAATCCTCCGCCTCTGGACGGCCTCGGCCGACTATTGGGACGACACCCGCATCTCCGACGAGATCATCAAAGGCACGGCCGAGACCTACCGCAAGCTGCGCAACACGCTGCGCTACCTGCTCGGCGCGCTCGATGGCTATGGCGGGTCGGAATCGCTGCTCTCGGGTGACAACCGCGAGCCGGATGATCCAAACGCCGTGCACGGACTGGCCGCCTTGCCAGGCCTCGAGAAATGGGTGCTCCACCGCCTCGCCGAACTCGACGGCGAAGTGCGCGGCGCCTTCCAGGTGTTCGATTTCAAGCGTGCCCTCACGGCCATCGTCAACTTCGTCAACGTGGACCTGTCGGCTGTCTATTTCGACGTCCGTAAGGACGCGCTCTATTGCGACCCCGCTTTCACCACGATGACGCAGTGGGACCCGGCAACGGCTCATTTCGGCAACCGGCGCCGCGCGGTGCGCACGGTCATGGCGGCCGTTCTGGAACGTCTCCTGTGCTGGCTTGCCCCGGTCATGCCGTTCACCACGGACGAAGCCTTCGGCGAAAGCCACCTGAAATCCAAAGCCGCCTCGATCCACCTGCTCGTCTTCCCCGAAACGCCGGCCACCTGGCTCGACGCCGCACTTGCGGCCCGCTGGGAGAAGATCTTCCGGGTTCGCCGCGTCGTCACCGGCGCGCTGGAAGTTGAACGCCGCGAGAAGCGGATCGGCGCCTCATTGGAAGCGGCGCCTCAAGTGATCGTCAGCGACGCGGCCCTGATCGAGGCTTTTGCCGGAGAGGACGCTGGCGACCTGTTCATCACGTCCGGCGCCTCACTTGTGCACGCCGCGTCCGGCCCTGCCGGCGCGTTCACGCTGGACGATTCGGCCGGCATCTGGGTCGTGCCCGGGCCGGCCGCGGGGGTCAAATGCCGCCGCAGCTGGAAGTACTTCGATCCGGCAACGGCCTTGCCCGGTTTCCCGGACATCACCCCGCGCGACGCACTCGCCGTGATGGCGTGGGACAAAGGCGCCGTCTGATGCCGTTTTGCCCCTCTCCCGCCTGCGGGAGAGGGCAAAACCCTGCACACAAACGCTTGATCCCCCCCGCGCGGTCTGCAATCTCACCCGCATGAAATTCACGCTTTCCTCGGCCTGGCCGTTTTTCCTCGTGCCGTTCGTGGTCCTGTTGGATCAATGGACGAAGTGGCGCGTGCTTGACGAGCCGCGTTTCAATGCCCTCGGCTGCCTCGACGGTGTCGAATTGTGCGGCCGGATCGTGCTGCCCGGGCCGCTCGACTTCACGATGCTGTGGAACCGGGGCATGAGTTACGGCCTGTTCCAGTCCGAAGGCATTGGCCGCTGGATCCTCGCCGCCATCATGCTGGCCATTGCTGTCGGCTTCGTTGTCTGGCTCGTCCGGGCCGAAGGCCGCTGGCTGAAACTGGCGCTCGCGCTGGTGATCGGCGGCGCCTTCGGTAACCTGATCGACCGTGTCCGCTTCGGCGCCGTGGTCGATTTCATCGATGCCAACGGCCTTTATTTCCCCTGGGTCTTCAATGTGGCCGACGCGGCGATCAGTGTCGGCGCTCTGCTGCTCTTTGTGGACCAGTTCTTACTTTCGCGGCCAAAACAGGCTACCAGCGTTTAACACCGGGCTTGTTGCCCTCCAGAAACGGATCTGCCCCGCCCATGAAAAAGTCCCTCCTGATCCTCGCCGCAGGCGCTGCCCTGGCTGCCACGACGGCCTGTTCTTCCACCGGCGGCGGCAATGGCTCTACCCCCAACGAATTCCGCGTCGTGACCAAGGCGCCGCTCATCGTGCCGCCGGAATACAGCCTGCGCCCACCGGCCGCCGGCTCGACCACGCCGACCGAAGTTGAAGCCGCCACCACCTCGGTCACCACCGCCTTCGGCACCACGCTCGGCCAGACCGCCAGCGCGGCGGAAAAAGCCCTGGTCGCCGCCGCTGGCGCCAACGCCGCCAACCCGGCCGTTCGCGCGCAGGTCGATTACGAAGAGGCGAAGACCATTCGCAAATCGCCGTCGATTTCCGACCGCATCCTGTTCTGGCGCAGCGACAAGCCGGAAGACGCCCAATCGGCCGCCACGGACAACGCCACCGGCAACGAGCCGGTCAGCATCGAACGCGCCAATGAAGGCCCTCGCATTCGCCTGCCGGGAACCTAAGTCGGTAGATATATAAACGCCTGCATCCATCGGAGGACGCCCATGAAACGGAGCCTCGCCGCAGGGCTTCTTGCCCTGTTTGCTTCCAGCGCTTTCGCAGAGGAAGCCGCCTGGGCGCCCTCAACTTTCGAATTGTCGAACGGTATGGACGTCGTGGTCCTGCCGGACACCCGGGCGCCGGTCGTCACACACATGGTCTGGTACAAGGTCGGCTCGTCGGACGAGGCGCCGGGCAAGTCCGGAATTGCCCACCTGTTCGAGCACGTGATGTTCAAACAGACCAAGAATATCGGCCCGGAAGAATTCACTTCGATCGTGCAGCGCTCCGGCGGCCAGCTCAACGCCTTCACCAGCTGGGATTACACGGCCTATTTTGAGCGCGTGGAGAAATCCCAACTCGGTAAGATGATGGAGCTCGAAGCCGAACGGATGGTGAACCTCATCATCAACGATGACCCGAAAGGGCCGTTCATTTCCGAGCGTGACGTCGTGAAGGAAGAACGCCGCCAGCGGATCGACAACAATCCGGGTGTCATCCTTCAGGAAAAAGTCCTCTCCGGAATCTGGAAGGACCATCCTTACGAGATCACCGTCATCGGCAAGATGGAGGAAGTCGCCGCCCTCACGCCGAAGGATGGCCTCGACTTCTACAAGCAGTATTACAGCCCCGAGAACGCGATCCTGGTCGTCGCCGGTGACGTGACGCCAGAAGAGGTACGCACTCTGGCGGAGCAGCATTACGGCGTCATCAAGCCGACCGGCACCGCAAGCACCGAGCGCAAATGGAAACCCGTCTCGCCCATCGCCGAAACACAGCTCCTGACGCATTCCGATCCCAAAGTGCGCCAGCCAAACTGGAGCCGCTATTATCTCGGTTACTCGCAGAGGCGTCAGCCTGAACAGGCGCTTGCGCTCGATGTCGGTCTCGAAGTGCTCGGCGGCGGCCTGACCAGCCGGCTTTACCAGTCGCTGGTCGAGAAACAGCAGCTTGCCATTTCGGCCAACAGCTACGCCTTGACCACGCTCCACGATGAAGGCCCGGCCGTCCTGACGGCCAGCCCCGCGCCCGGCATCTCACTCGAAACACTCGAAACAGCGCTGATGGCCGAAGTCGAAAAGGTGCTCGCCGAAGGCTTCACCGAGGCAGAAGTTGCGCGCGCCCGCAACAAGCTCGCGGCCGATGCGATATATGCCCGCGACAGCCAGTCCGGCATGGCGAACCTGTTCGGCGGCTGGCTCGCCATTGGCGGCACCGCGGAACAAATCCTTGCCTATCCGGATGACGTCCGAGACGTGACGCCGGAGGAAGCGATCGCCGCCGTGCGTGCCGTCTTCGGCGCCGGGAACAACTATATCGAAGCCCACCTCCTGCCAGCTGAAGGAGACCTCTGAGATGCGCACGACACAATTGATTCTTGCGTCTGTTGCCTTGTCGGCGCTGGCTGGCTGCGCCTCAGGTTATGACTGGATGCGCGGGCACCCTGACACGGCCGAGCTCGACGCAGCGGCCAAGCCCGCGCTCGATGTCAAAGTGCACGACGGCGAGTTTGCGCAGATCCAGCAGTTCGTGACGCCGGGCGGCGTTTCGGTCTGGCTGGTGTCGGAGCCCTCGATCCCCATCCTCGCCGTTCAGATGGCCTGGAAGGGTGGCAGCGCGGCCGATCCGGCGGGCCTTGAAGGCCTGGCCGAACTGGTCACCTACAACATGAACGAAGGCGCGGGCGATCTCGACTCGCTGGGCTTCACGACCGCAATGGAAGACCTCAACATGAGCTTCGGTTGCACCGCGTCGCCTGAGTGGACGAGCTGCTCTGTCTCCTCGCTGACGGCAAACGCACCTCAGGCCATGGACCTCGTCGCCACGGCTTTCACCGCGCCCCGCTTTGATCAGGGCCCGTTCGAACGCTTCCGGCGCGAAGAAGAAGTCGGCCTCAAAACGCGCGAGACAAATGCGTCCTACCTCGCCTCGCGCGCCACCGCGCAGGCCCTCTATCCAGGCCATCCGTTCGCCCGCGAAACCTCCGCCGAAAGCCTCGCTGGTCTCAGCACGGAAAAGGCCCGCGAGCACATGCGGACCCTGATGACGAAGGATCGCCTGATCGTGACCGCCGTGGGCGCCGTCACGCCCGAAGAACTTGCGCCCCTGATCGACAAGGTGGCCGCAGGCCTTCCCGAGACCAGCACCGTTTCGCCGGTTGCGCCGATTGACTTGTTGAAAGCATCGGTAACGCAAACAGTGGTCAGCCTTCCGCAACCGCAGAGCCTCGTGCGCTTCATCGGCCCCGGCATTGATCGCAATCATCCTGACTTCTTCCCCGCCTTTGTGCTGAACTACACGTTCGGCGGCGGCGGCTTCGAAAGCCGTCTCATGAAGACGCTCCGTGTCGAGAAAGGTCTCACCTATGGCATCTCGACCGCGCTCGATCCGAACCCGTCACTGCTCTCCTGGTCCGGCGGCGGCCAGACGAAAAATGAAAGTGCAGGCGAGTTCATCGCTGGTGTGAAGGAAGAGATGACCGCCTTCGTTGTAAGCGGCGTGACCGAAGCAGAACTGTCGGACGCGAAAGCCTATCTCGTCGGCTCCTACCCGCTCGGTTTCGATTCGAACGCCAAGATCGCGGGCCAGATGATGACGGTCCGGCAGGAGGACCTCGGTGTCGACTACTTTGATCGGCGCAACTCGCTGATCGAGGCCGTCACGCTGGAAGATGTGAACCGCGTGTCGAAATCCTACCTCGACCCGGCCCGTTATTCCTTCATCGTCGTAGGCGAACCGCAGGGTATAAAGGCGCCGGCGCCGGCCGAATAGCGCTCAGCGTCTGCTCAGGGTTCGAAAAATCAGTCTACAGACTTTCTCGGCGTCGCCAGTCCCGGCGCCGAGATGCTGCTCGCATGATCTCGGCGGAAGATGAACAGCTCGGCCGGCCGGCCGCCGGTACTGGTCTCCATCAGCCCCGTACCTGAGACGAGACCGGCCTTGTCGAGCGCGCGGCGGAAATTCTGGGTGTGCAGTTGCAGACCGAGAATACCCTCGACCGAACGCTGCAGCGCCGACAACGTGAACCGTTCCGGCATAAGCTCGAATACGACAGGGCGATACTTGATCTTGCCGCGCAGCCGCGTCAGCCCGGTCGCAAGGATGCGCCGGTGGTCTGAGGCCATGCTTGCGCCGAGGCGCACATCCGGTTCGGGCAGCCCGGCATCGCGGGCGCACTCGGCCACGAGGCCCGCCTCGAACAGAAGTTCGTAGCGCTCCAGCACCCGCTCCTCGATCCATCGCGCGCCGTCGAGCCCGAAGGCGAGGCGCGCGCGCTCCAGCCGGCGTTCATTGCCCAGTGCCCAGGTTCGCAGGCGCGGTGCAATCTCCGCATCAATGATCGGCGGCCGCCGTGTGCGATGATCTTCCCACGGAAAGTATTGGTACCAGTCCTGCCAGCGCGCTTCGAACGAGGCATCCGCCGGGCGCGGCTCGGGCGTCAGCGCGAGATACCCGACCGAGATCACGCGCGAGTCGGGCTGGGCTCCTGAAAGCGTTGCCTCCGGTGTTTCCCGATCCTTGTCGCCGAAGGTGTAGAGCTGTTCGACATAGCCGATCTCGAAACCGGTCTGCTCGCGCACCCAGCCGCGCAGCGACAGATCGAACGTGCGGTGATTTAGCGGATCGAACGGACCGAAGGGCAGGGCGTCCTCGCCGCTCGGCCGACGCGTCACCAGAAGATTCGGCTCGCCGTCCTTGAGCGCGACCATGACGGCCGACAGACCAATGAGAAGATGCGGCGCGGTCACGATGCCGTCTCCCGGCGCACCAGCACGGCTTCGATCTCGGCGAACCGGGCGAGGAAGGCGGCCTGCGCTTGCGTCGGCGCCAGCGGGGCCAGCGTCAGGCGAAGCCCTTCCGGCGGCGTTCCGAAGAAGCCGTCCGCTTCGCTCGCCGCAAATCCCGCAAGCTGCACGGCCTCGAACCAGGCGCAGATATTGTCCGCCCGCTTGATCACTTTCTTGAGGCCAGCCGGCGTCACCGGTTTGAGGCCAAACCGGATGTGCACGGCCTCCTGCAGGCGCGCCTCCACGCCCTTGTAGCTCTCCCCCAGGATCGCCTTGAACGGCGAGATCATGTCCCCGATCACGTATTCCGGGCTGTCATGCAGCAGCGCGGTCATCCAGTCCTGTGGCCCAAGGCCCGGTTCCAGCTTGCGCACCAGCGCCTCCACCAGCACCGAATGCTCAGCCACGGAGAAGGCGTGCTCACCCCGCGTTTGCCCGTTCCACCGGGCCACACGGGCGAGGCCATGCGCGATATCCTCAATCTCGATGTCCATGGGCGACGGATGCGCCAGGTCCAGCCGCCGGCCGGACAGCATCCGCTGCCAGACGCGCGGGGGGGCGCGGGGCGGCTTAACAGATTGCTTCACGGGGAGCCTCCATTGGCGCATCCTTAAGGGATTGGTAGCCCGGGTAAAGAAACCACGGCGATCCGGTTACACTCTGGTCCCCTCGCAAGGCATATTCCCCAGTGCCGCATTAAGGCGTTTCGCGCATAAACGCACCAGAAAACGAGAGAGCCTGGAGGCCGCATGCTTGACGCCCTGATCACCTTTCTGTCCGGCCAGGCCTTCCCGTTGATGATGCTGGTGTGCGGCACGCTTGTCGTGGTGGTCGAGGCCGTCCGTGCCAGCCGCCGCGCGCTCTGGGGCGACATGTTCACGGAAGACTTTGAGGAATAGGGCGCCTCACGCCTATTCGACATAATTCGCGAGCAATCGCAGGCAAGCGGCCTGATAGCGGATCGACCGGTGCGTCTTCGTTTGCCTCCAGCGCGAACGTGCTCACCCTCTCCTCCGATCCGGCGCGCCGGACGTCATATGTCTTGCGCGGCGCCTCAACGGCGCCCGCATCGAAGCCTTCTACTTGCTGGCGGACACCGATGCTCTTTGTCTCGTCCGGCCGGTATCCGAACTGGTCGAGCACGATCGGCGCTGACCGCCGCTTACTTTGGCAATACTTGTATTACGGTTTCGGAGTTTCCGCAGGCTGCCGTCACGAAGGCGAGGCCAATGGCGGCCAGGCACTTCGCAATCTGTATCACGCCGTCTTTTCCACAAATACCGTTCCGGCCGAATAGCCCGCACCAAAGGAACAGATCAGGCCCTTTTCGCCCGGCTTGAAATCGGACGAGTTCTTGTGGAACGCGATGATCGATCCTGCCGAAGACGTATTGGCATAAGTATCCAGCACCGTAGGGCTTTCGTCCTCAGTGGCGTCGCGCCCCAGAACTTTCGCTGAGATCAGCCGGTTCATGTTCGCGTTGGCCTGGTGCAGCCACATCCGGCGCAGGCTGGCGCCCGTCAGGCCAAGCTCGTTCATGTGGTCACCGATCATGTCGGCTACCATCGGCACAACTTCCCGGAACACCTTTCTGCCTTCCTGGACGAACAGCTTGTCCGGCGTCCCGACGCCGTCAGGCGCCGCGCGGTTCAGGAAGCCGAAGTTATTTCGGATATTGTTCGAGAACTGAGTTTTCAGTTTCGTGCCGAGAATCTTCCAGTGCGCGCGCGGCGCAATATCCTCTGCCTCGACCAGAACGGCGGTCGCCACATCCCCGAAGATGAAGTGGCTGTCGCGGTCGGTGAAATTGAGGTGACCGGAACAGATCTCCGGGTTCACCATCAGCACTGACTTTGCATGTCCAGCGCGCACGAAATCAGCGGCCGTCTGTATACCGAACGTCGCCGACGAACACGCGACGTTCATGTCAAATGCGAAGCCCTCAATGCCAAGCGCCTGCTGCACTTCAATCGCCATCGCCGGATAGGCGCGCTGCATGTTGGAGGCTGCGCAGATCACCGCGCCAATGTCTTTCGGGTCGCGCCCGGCTGCCCGCAGCGCATCGCGCGCCGCCAGCACCGCCATCTCTGCGAGGATCGATAACTGGTCATTCGGGCGTTCCGGAATACGGGGCGCCATGATGTCCGGATCGATCACACCCGCCTTGTCCACGACGAAGCGCGACTTGATGCCGGACGCCTTCTCGATGAACTCGACGGAGGAGTGGGTCTTCGGTTCAACGAGGCCGGACTTGATCTCCGCTTCGTTCTCGCGGTTCCAGTTATCCGCCCAGGCATTGTAGCTCTGCACGAGTTCGGCGTTGGAAATGGATTGGGCGGGGGTCCAGAGGCCGGTGGCCGAAATCACGGGGGTGCTCACAAGTCGGTTCTCCATTCACGCGCCGCCAGGGGCGGCCTGCGCAGTCCTGTAGCAATTTAAGCATCACCCTCTAGCGCGCGTTCCGCTCCGGGCCAAGCAGGGCTGCCAAACCAGCCAAAATCAATCCGGGCGCTGGCTTTTGGGAATGCCGTAGGCTTTCAGCAGCGCATCTCGGTCTTCCCTGGCCTTTGCGGCCGCCCGCTGATCTGCCAGCTGGCTGCGCTCGGCGTCGCCCGCCGCCGTCATTATTTCGGTCTGGCAAGTTGTGCGTTTCCCCGCGTCAGCGATTTTCGCGCAATCTGTGAGCGCTTCGGCGTCCGCCTTGTCCTGCCAGGTCTGGCAACCCTCCAGCACGAGGAGGGCGCTAAGCCCTCCCGCCAGCGCCAAGCTCCGTCTCATCTTGGCGGCTTGCGCTCGCTTTCGCGTTTCACCGACAGCGCAACATCGGCAACGACTTCCTGCATGCACTGGTCCCGCTGCTCGGCGGTTGGCTTGTTTTCGCAGGCTTCGACCGGATTGGCGTAAGAGGCCGGCGGCGCGCTCGACCGGCAGGCGCCGGTCGTCGCAAGCGCCGCGACCGCGGCAATCATCAAAATGGCCTTCATGTGTTCTCCTTCACCTCCCTGTAACGCGGGCAGCTTACCTCATGGTCATTGACCATGCCAACTGCCTGCGCCCATGCATAGACAATCGTAGGCCCGACAAACTTGAAGCCGCGCCGCTTGAGGTCCTTGCTCATCGCCTCGGACCAGTCCGTGAAGGTCGGCGCGTCGCGGAAGTTCGTCCACTTGCCATGCACCGGTTGGCCGCCCACCCATTGCCAGCAGTAGTCCGAGAAGTCCTCGCCGCCCGCCATCATCCGCAGGTAGGTCTGCGCGTTGCCGATCACAGCCTCGATTTTCTTCGCGCTCCGGATGATGCCCGGATTGAGGAGCGCCTTGGACACGCGCGCGGGCGTCCAGCTGGCGAGGCGCTCCGGATCAAACAGGTCAAATTCCTCCCGGATGGACTCCCGCTTGCGCAGGATCGTGATCCAGCTCAGCCCCGCCTGCATGCCGTCGAGCTGCAGCTTCTCCCACAGCGCGCGCGGATCATATTCCGGCACGCCCCATTCGGTATCGTGATACTGCCGGTAGAGCGCATCGCCCACCGGCGCCCAACCGCAGTAAGCAGTCTCGTCACTCATCGGCCGGCGCCTCCATCAGGGCCTTTACTTCAGCGTCCAGCCACCGCGCGCTGGCGATTTCTGCGGGCGCGGCGTTGACGGTCACCCGTTCGCCCGCCGCAAGGCCCTTCGCATACCGGTCCGTGCGGATCAGCGCGAGCGCGTCGCCATCGGCCGCGCTCGTCACTGTGCCGAGCAAGCTCTCGCCCGCGTGCACCTCCGCGCCCGGGGCCAGCGCCGCGCCGCTCAGCCGAACCGTCCGTTTACGGATCAACGCCTTTCGCTTCATCCGGCTTGCCACTTCCTGCCCGACGAAACAGCCCTTCTTGTAATCGATGCCGCCCATCAGATCCATGTTGATGTCGGTCGGGAACACCTGTGCCGCGCGGTAGTCGCGCCCCCATTCTGGCACGCCTGCCGCAATCGCCAGCGCGTCCCAGTCGGGCAGGGCTTCCGGCGCCTCGCCCGCGGCCACGATCGACCGGCGCGGCAGATCGGCAGAACGCGGATCGGGTAGGCCGTTCCCGTCCATTGCCGAAACCAGCCCATCGTCGCGCGCAAGCTCCACCGCCGAGCGCAGGCGAAACATCTTCAGCCGTTTCAGCAGGTCATCCGCTGCATCCAAATGCACATCGATCAGAACACCGTCCGCTCTCCGATGCGCAATATAGTCGGCGATGATCTTGCCCTGCGGCGTCAGCAGCGCGCCATAGCGCGCCGCGCCCTCGGCCCAGTCCGCCACCTTGTGCGTCACCGTGCGCTCCAGCAATGCCAGCGTATCGGCGCCTGTCAGGCTGAGAATGGCGCGGTTCGGAAAGCGGTTCATGCCGCCGGTTTACTGCCCGCCAGCCCGGGGGGCAATGGCGCCGCCGTCAGCCCTTCGGCAGCGACTGCGCATACAGAGCCGCACCCTCGCGAAGGGCCAGGAGTTCGTCCTGGCCGATGAATTGAACCGCGCTGATGACCGCCGCGGGCGTCTCCCGCACTGCCAGATCCGTCAGCGGGTTTCCGGTCAGAAAAACCAGGTCCCCCGATCCGCCACCCTCCACCAGCGCGTGATCTGGCGCATCCGCCTTCAGGGCGGCCCCCCGGCGTGCCGCGTAAAGCACCTGCGGCCGCGTCATGAAAGCCTCATTGCCGTAACCCATCGGCAGTGTGCGGCGCAAAAGCGCCGGTCAAGCCGAAACCGGCCCCATGCGCCGCTTCGCCCGGATGACACCGCGCGCAGGTGCTGGCATAAGGAAGTCATGACCCAAGTTTTTGACCTGATCCTGCGCGGCGGCACCGTCGTGACCCCCGGCGGCCAAGCGCAAACCGACATCGGCATCATCGGCGAACGCATCGCCCATATCGGCGACCTCGCGCATGCGGCGGCCGGTGAAATCTACGGCGCCAAGGGCCTGCACATCCTGCCGGGTGTGATCGACAGCCAGGTCCACTTCCGCGAGCCGGGCCTCGAATACAAGGCAGACCTCGAAACTGAGGCCCGCTCGGCGGCGTTGGGCGGTGTGGTCGCTGTCTTCGAGATGCCAAACACCAATCCCTCGACGATCACGCCGGACCTGATGCTGGACAAGCTCGCCCGCGCGAAGGGGCGGATGGACATCGACCACGCCTTCTATGCCGGCGCGACCCATGACAACGTTGCTGTGCTGCCGGAGATGGAGCGCATGCTCGGCTGCTGCGGCGTCAAGGTCTTTATGGGCGCCTCGACCGGCGACCTGCTGATCAAGGACGATGCCGGCGTCGAAGCGGTGCTTCGCGCTATCAAGCGCCGGGCCGCATTCCACTCGGAAGATGAATACCGCCTTGAGGAACGCCGGCCGCTCGCCGTTACCGGCGACTGGAACAGCCACATCATCGTGCGCGATGTCGAGGCTGCCGTCTCCTCTACGCGTCGTCTGTTGCGGCTCGCGCGCAAGACCGGCAAGCGCATTCACGTGTTGCACATCTCCACCGCAGAGGAGATGGATATCCTCGTCCACGCCAAAGATATCGCAAGCGTCGAGCTGCTGCCGAACCACCTGACGCTCGCCGCGCCCGATTGCTACGAGCGCCTCAAGGGCTTTGCCCAACAGAACCCGCCCGTGCGCGAGGCGCGCCACCGCGAAGCGCTCTGGCGGGCGCTGAATGCTGGCATCGTAGATGTTCTGGCTACGGATCATGCTCCGCACACGATTGAAGAAAAGCAGCGCCCGTATCCGGCGTCGCCTTCAGGCATGCCCGGTGTGCAGACGTTTGTGCCAGTGATGCTCACCCATGTGAATGAGGGAAAGCTGACGCTGCAGCGCTTCGTGGAGCTGACCAGTGCCGGCCCCCAGCGCGTTTTCGGCCTCGCCGACAAGGGCCGCATCGCCGAGGGATACCACGCCGACTTCACCATTGTGGACCTTGCCCGCAAGCAGACGATAACTGCCGAGTGGTCGAAGTCCAAATGCGGATGGACCCAGTTCGACGGCTTCGAAGCGACCGGCTGGCCGGTGGCCACGATCGTGCGCGGCGGCTTTGTCATGCGGGACGGCGAGATCACCGCCAAAGGGCAGGGCAAGCCCGTCCGGTTCAATGAAACGCTGGAGCCTGAGCAATAGCACGACCTTTACGGATGCTTCGCGGCACAGGAGTTGCCCTGCCGGGAGAATTCGTCCTAGGTTTGCCGCTGTCAATTTGAGGCGCCCGCCCGCCGCCCACCGAAAGGACCCCCCATGCGCTTCGCCCCCGGCCTTCTCCTGTCCGCCGCGCTTCTGCTCGCCGCCCCCATGGCCCACGCCGAGGAGCGCACCGCGTTCGAGCAGCAGGCCCGAGAGATATATCAGACCGTGGTCGAAATCCGCACCGCCAAAGGCCAGGCAAAGGTGCCGGTCATGGTGGACTATCTCGTCCGTGAACTGAAGGCGGGCGGCTTTGCCGATGCCGACATAGAAGTGACCGACTATGACAGCGCCGGCGAGCCCGTGCAGGGCCTGATGGTCTGGTACCGCGCCGACGGCAAGCCGAAGCAGAAGCCCATCGTCCTCCTCGCGCACATGGATGTGGTCGACGCGCTGCCGGACACCTGGACGCGCTATCCCTTCGAGCTGATCGAGGAAGACGGCTATTTCTTCGGGCGAGGCACGGCCGACAACAAGTACGGCGTCACCAGTCTCGTCGCGACTTTCCTCCGTCTCAAGGCGGAAGGTTTCAAGCCGGACCGCGATCTCGTCCTGATTCTCTCCGGCGACGAGGAGACCGGCATGTTCTCTACCCGTGCACAGGCGAAATACGTGGACGAGAAGATCAAGCCTGCCTATGTGCTGAATGCGGACTCCGGCGGCCTGACGCTCGATGCCGATGGCAAGGCGCTGCTCTATAACGTGCAGGCCGCCGAGAAGACCTTTGCCTCCTTCGAGCTGACGGTCTCCAATCCCGGCGGTCACTCGTCTGCTCCGCGTGCGGATAATGCGATCTACGAACTCGCCGACGCGCTGAAGAAGATCGAGGCCTACAGGTTTCCGGTCATGCACAGCCCGATGACGCTCGCCTCGTTCAAGTCTGCCGGTGCGCAGACGCCCGGACCCTTGGGCGAAGCCATGCTGGCATTTGCTGCAAACCCGGCGGACGAAGCAGCCATCGCGGCGCTGCGCGCAGAGCCCTCCACCGTCGGCTCGACCGGTACGACCTGCATCGCGACGATGCTGCGGGCCGGCCATGCCGACAACGCCCTGCCACAAAGGGCGACCGCAACAATCAATTGCCGCATCTTCCCGGGCATAAGCATCGCGCAAACCGAGCAAACGCTGAAACAAGTCGTCGGCAATGACGGCGTCGCCTTCAAGCTGATCTCCAACCTCGTGGAGAGCCCGGAATCGAAATTGCCTGAGGACGTGATGGCGGCTGTCGCGAAGGCGCTTGCCGCGCGCGGCCTCGAAGGCGTGCCGATCCTTGCGCACATGTCGTCCGGCGGCACCGACGGCCTGTTCTACCGCAACCTTGGCTACGACACAGTCGCCATCGGCGGCACCGCGGCGAAACTGAATGACACCTTTGCCCACGGCCTCAACGAGCGCCTTCCGGTCGATGCCTTCTATGGCGGGCTTGATCATTGGTACATCGTCCTGAAGGACCTCGCCGGATCAGAGTGATGCGGGGCAGGCAAGGGCAAGGAGTGAATGCTTGAGTGAGACTGCCGGAAAACGGGTTGGCCTGCGGCGTTCGCTGATCTGGCTGTACGAAGGCGTCGGCAGATGGCCGGTGACGTTCCGCTGGTCGGTGCTGATTTTTGATATTGTCACCATCAGCTATTTCCTGGTCTCGCCCTTCCTGCCGCGCAGCGGCGCGCATCATTGGTTGGACTACGTCATCGGCTCGGTGATCGCCCTCGATCTGGCGGCGCGTTTCTACATCTCACCCAATCGCCGGCGCTTCTTCCTGCGGTTCATGAACATTGCAGACCTGATCGTCGTCTTCACGATGTTCGCGCCGCTGATCTCCCAGAACTATGCTTTCCTGAGGATCGTCCGCGCCCTTAGGATTGCGCGCGCGTTCAGCTTCCTGAGGGACGGTAGTGCCGTCGCCAGATATCTCGAACACCATCGCCTGGTGATCGATCGGGCTGTGAACGTGATCGTCTTCCTCTTCATCATGTCTGCGATGGTCTATGCCGATCAGATCGGCCGTGAAGGGTCGGACGTGAAGAACTATCTCGATGCCTTCTATTTTACCGTCACCAGCCTGACCACAACTGGCTATGGCGACATCACCCTCGTCGGCTGGACCGGCCGGGTCCTGCCGATCATCATCATGCTGCTGGGCGTGACGCTTTTCCTGCGCCTGCTGCGTGTCCTCGTCACGCCAAGTGAGCGTATCGAGGTCGAATGCAAAAGCTGCGGACTGATGCATCACGACAGGGACGCCATCCACTGCAAGCATTGCGGCCAGATCATTTACATCCCTCACGAAGGCGCCCAGCCATGACGACGACCCACATCCCGTTCCGCGAAGTGCCCTATCTTCCGCTCAAGCTGAAGATTGACCGGCGCCCTGATGGCACGATCTATCTTGAGAACGGCCAGCCCCTGAAGGCACATCCGCCTCACATGCTGGCGCCGCTGGTCAGGTGGGCAGCGGAGCGCGCCGATCAGGTCTGGCTCGCCGAACGCTGGCCGCGCGACCCCGCCCAGCCCGGCTGGCGCGAATTAACGTATACGGACGGTCTCGCCGAAGTGAAACGCCTCGCAGCCGCCTTGCTCAGCGAAGGGGCAGGGCCGGACGCGCCGGTGATGATCCTGTCGAAGAACTCGATCGACAACGCTCTCCTGATGTACGCCGCCATGTGGGCTGGCAGTCCCGTCGTCCCGGTCACGCCTGCCTATGCGCTGCTCAGTCAGGACCTCCTCCGCCTCAATTATATTGACCGGCTCACCGAACCGAAATTCCTCTATGTCGAGGACGGCGCCGAGTACCAGCGCGCGCTGGACGGCATGGCCCTGGGCGGCCGCCTCGTCATCTATTCCCGAAATGCGCCGAATGTTCCCCGCGCCGTCAGCCTTGAGGATTTCGCCGGTCAGGCTGGCCCCGCAGTCGACGCCGCCTACACTGCGCTCACGCCCGCTGCCGTGGCGAAATACATGCTCACCTCCGGCTCCACCGGCGAACCCAAGGCAGTGATCAACACGCACGGCATGATCGCCGCCAACTCCAAGATGATCCGCTCCGTCTGGGATGAGGACCGCCTCGACGCGATCACGGGCGGCCCGCAGGTGATGGTCAACTTCCTGCCCTGGAGCCATACCTACGGCGCCAATTCCATCCTGCACAACATGCTGGACTGGGGCGGCACGATGTACATCTGCCAGGGCGCTCCGACGCCCCAGCGCCTGCCGGAAATGCTCCGTAACCTGAAGGAAATCCCGACCACTCAGCACACGACCGTCCCGCAGGCCTGGGGCGCGCTCGCCACCGCGCTTGAGCAGGACGACGCGCTCGCAGAAGTCTTCTTCTCGCGCCTCACCTCGATGGCCTATGGCGGCGCCGCGATGGGACAGGACATCTACGAACGCCTGCAGGTAGTCGCCGTGCGTGTCACCGGCGAGCGCATCTCGCTCTCCGCCGGCTATGGCGCGACTGAAACCGCCCCGACGGCCTCCAACGTCCACTGGCCGAACGGCGTCATGGGCCTCATCGGCCTGCCGCTGCCCGGCAACACGTTCAAGCTCGTCCCCACCGGCTCCAAGCTTGAAGTGCGCGTGAAGGGCGTCAACGTCACGCCCGGCTATTACCGCAACCCCGAAAAAACCGCCGCTGCCTTTGACGAGGAAGGCTTCTACCAACTCGGCGACGCGGTGAAATTCGTCGATCCCGCCGTGCCCGAAAAAGGCCTCGCCTTCGATGGCCGCACCGTCGAGGAGTTCAAGCTCGTCAGCGGCACCTGGGTCTCCACCGGCTCTGTCCGCGTCGCCGCTGTTGCGGCCACCGGCGGTGTCCTGTCAGACGCCATCGTCTGCGGCCTGAACCGCGACGAGATCGGCCTCCTCGGTTTCCTCAACGAAGCCTATTGCCAGCGCCTCGCCGGCAGCGATCTGCCTCTGGACGCGCTCGTCGCGCATCCCGCCATCGAAGCCGCCCTGCGCGAGGGCCTCGCCGCACACAATAAGAAGAACCCCAACGCCGCCGCCCGAATCGCCCGGCTCCTCCTGCAGACGTATCAGCCGCGGGCCGACCTCGGTGAGATTACCGAAAAGGGATACATCAACCAGTCCCGCACCCAGGAGTTGAGGGCGAGCGAGGTCGAGCGCCTGTACGCGCCGGCGCCGGCGCCCGGTAAGCTCGTGATTTGATTTGCTCCTGTCTCCCTCTGGCGCCGAAAGCAGCTTGCCTGCCAGCAGGGCTCTCGATTTATCGCTCTGGCATCATATATCTGTCACAAGCTTCAGCGATCGCTGCAGCCCAGCCATTCCCCTTTGGCTCATGGCGGGCCGTGGGCCGTACATAGAAGATCCCCTTGCTTCCAGTATGGCCCGCGGTCCGTTTCGCTTTTGCGCCGCTCGCTGAATTCGCCTAGGGAAGAGCTCAAGCGGCGTTCAGGCGAGAGACCGATGGCAGATACGGACAAAACGGTTCAGACGGGTGCAGAGGCGCTGGTCTCCACGCTGGCCGATCACGGCGTCAGCGCCTGCTTTGCCAATCCCGGCACATCCGAGATGCACCTCGTCACCGCGCTCGACCATGAGCCGCGCATCCATTCCGTGCTCTGCCTCTTCGAAGGGGTCGCGACCGGAGCCGCCGACGGCCATGCCCGCGTCACCGGCGACCCCGCCATGACACTGCTCCACCTGGGCGCCGGCTTCCTGAATGGCGGCGCCAACATCCACAACGCCAAGCGCGCCTGGACGCCGATGATCAACGTCATCGGCGATCACGCCGTCCCGCACCTGCGCTATGATGCGCCGCTCACCTCCAACATCCTCGGCCTCGCCGGCCCGAACTCTGTCTGGATCAAGTCCGCTGACCGGGTCGCGGATGCCGGAAACCTCGCTGCCGAAGCCTGGGAGGCAAGCTTCGGGCCGGTGCCCGGCCCGGTCTCGCTGCTGCTGCCCGCCGACACCGCCTGGACCACCGGCGGCAAGCCGGGCGCCAAGCGCAAACGCCCCGCCTTGTGCGCGCCGGACGCCGGCCGCATCACTGCCGCCGCCAAGGCCGTGCGCGGCGCCGTCAAGCCCGTCATCCTGATCAACGGCACCGCGCTCACGCCCGCAGGCCTTGCGCAGGCCGCGCGCCTCAGGGCCGCCGGCATCCGTGTCCTGACAGATACCTTCTTCCCCCGCATGGCCCGCGGCGCCGGCCTCTTTGCGCCGGACCGGATGCAATACTTCGCCGAAGGCGCGATGGCCGATCTGGAAGGAACGGACCTGATGCTCGTCGCCGGCACGCAGGTTCCGGTGGCCTTCTTTGCCTATCCGGGCAAGCCCAGCGTGCTCGTGCCGGAGGGCTGCACCCCGCTCGTCATCGGCGGCCCGGAAACCGACAGCGCCGCCATCCTCGCCGCGCTCGCCGCCGCGCTCGGCGCGAAGGATGCCGCTCCTGCGGCCGTACTCGACCTGCCGGCCGCGCCCACCGGCGCGCTCAACGCGGCCACCATCGGCGCCTCGATCACCCGCCACCTGCCGGAAGGCAGCTTCGTCTCCGATGACGGCGTCTCGAATGGCTTGCCGTCCTTCTTGATGACCGGCCGCGCCCGCCCGCATGACTGGATGATGCTTACGGGCGGCGCGATCGGGCAGGGCCTGCCGCTTGCCCTCGGCGCAGCGATCGCCGCACCGGATCGCAAGGTGCTTTGCATCTCGGGTGACGGCGCCGCGATGTATACGAACCAGGCGCTCTGGAGCATGGCGCGCGAAGGCGCGAACGTCGTAAACGTCATCTTCGTCAACCACTCCTACCGTATCCTGAACATCGAGCTCGCCCGGACCGGTGCCGGCAATCCCGGCCGCGTCGCCGAAGACCTCCTCGGCCTTGGCCGCCCGGAGATCGACTGGGTGAAACTGTCGGAAGCCCAAGGCGTGCCAGCTGTGAACGCGGCAACTGCCGAGGAGTTCGACGCCGCCCTGGCACGCGCCTTCGCGCAGCCGGGCCCGCACCTCATCGCCGCTCACGTCCCGGCCCGCTGACGGCGCGTGTGCCTATAAAATGCGAGGCTCCGAAAACAGAATCCCAAGCCCGATCAAGCGCTTGTAGAATATCATCCCAAAGCTTGCGTGCCCCCGAGTTTCTCGGTTCAATCTCGGCCCTCTTGTCACCCGGGCCTGCACCGAGATGACAGGATCGAAAGCAGATAAAAACACCCGGCCAGCCTCTGCTGCGTCCGGCCAAACGTGCTGCGCGCTATTCGTCTGCCTTCGCCGCCTCGACCTTGACCGGATCATGTTTCGCAAACCAGCCCATGATGTTGTCCGTCAGTGCGATCAGCCGGCTCGGCCGCCCGGTGATCCCGTGAGAGGCGCCCGGTATGCGAATGAGTGCGGTGTCCACCCCGTTCATCTTGAGGCCGGTATAGAACTGTTCGGCTTCCCAGGTCGGCGTCCGGTAGTCTTCCTCGCCTACCATCATCAGCGTCGGCGTGACCACCTTGTCCACATTGCGGATCGGCGAAAACTTGAGGAAGGCCTCCGGGTTCGACCAGGGGTCTTCGCGTATCCAGTGGCGCCGTACGTATTGACCGATGTCGGCTGCGAGCGCCATCGTCATCCAGTTGATCACCGGCTTGATCGAGGCCGCCGCTGTGAACCGGTCCGTCTTTGTAACGATCCAGGCCGTGAGAATGCCGCCGCCCGATCCTCCGGTTACGAACAATCGGTTCTTGCTGACATAGCCGCGCGCGACGAGTTCATCGGTGATGCTCATCAGGTCGTCATAGTCATTGCCGGGATAGGCGCGGTCGATAGCGAGGGCAAAGTCCTCGCCATAACCGGTCGAGCCACGCGGGTTCGACCAGACCGTGACATAGCCTTCAGCTGCGTAGCGCTGGGTCTCGCTTCCGAAGAAGGGCCCGTACATCGAGTAAGGCCCACCATGAATTTCGAGCAGCATCGGGAAGGTGCCATCCGCCTTGAAATCCGGCGGTAGGTACACCCAGGCCTCGATCTCGCGGCCATCATGGCTCGACGCCACCTTGATTTCCTCCATCCGCGGCATTTCGAGATAAGGCAGCAGGTCTTCGTTGAGCGCCGTCAGGATCTTCTTCCCGCCGCCGTCGAGGCCGATGCTTCCCACTTCCGCCGGGCGGTCGGTAAAGCCTGCGGTAAAGGCTGCTACAGGCCTGCGCCCTCCGCCTACGGAGAAATTGCCCTCGGCATACGGTCGGCCGATCGACGTGCCCCCGATATTGGTTGCGACCTGCGCAACATTGCCCTTGAGGTCGACCCGGAAAAGCGTCAGCACGCCGTGATCCTCAACCAGTGAAAGCAGGCTGCGGCCATCCGGCGCCCAGACGGTGTGTCCGAAGCTTCCGAAGAAGTCGGCGGCGAGTTCAGCCGAGCCCGAACCGTCGGCGTTCATCACATAGAGATTGTCCTGCTGGTAGGAGAGGACTTTGTCGTCATAACCCCGGTAAGCGATGCGCTTTCCGTCCGGCGAAACCATTGGCGAGTAGTCCGGCCCGTCCCGGTCCGTCAGGGCGCGGACGGTAAGGTTGCCAAGCTCGATCTCGTATACTTCACTTTCGATCGGGTCCATGTCGCGGTCAGCGGCGAGGTTGCCCGCGGCCAGCAGCGTGTCATTGTCGAGCCAGGCCGGGCCTTGCAGCGAGGCTTCGCCGAACGTGACCTGCCGCGGCGTGCCGCCATCGACGGGCAAGACGAAAACCTGGGTCGTGCCATCCTGGAGGTAGCCGGCGCCATCGGCGCGGAAGGTCATGTCGTCGAATACCTTGACCGGTTCGCTCCAGGTCGCGCCTTCGGGCGCGGCGGGCGGAGTGGCGAAGGCGGGCTTTTCTCCGGGCACGAACATTGTGAAGGCGAGGGCCTTGCCGTCCGGCGACCAGACCGCCTCGGACGGCCCTCCGAGAAACTGGGCGAGCGAGACGCTGCGCCCGCTATCGAGATACAGCAAGCGGATTTCGGGCTTGCCGTCCGAAGAAGTCATATAGATGAGGCGTGAGCCATCCGGCGACCAGCGCGGCGAGGTCGCGCTGTCACGACCGGTCACCAGCGGGCGATGCGTTCCTGAGGTGATATCGATCGTCCAGAGCGAGCCCACATCCTGGTCCGTCAGGCGGTCCATGGAACGGCGCACATACACGATCGTCTTTCCGTCCGGCGAAACCTGCGGATCGCTGGCATACTCGATGTCGAACACACGTTCCGCCGTGAAGCGCTTGGACGGCGCGGCCGTTTCAGCGCCCGCGCAAAGGCAGGCGAGTGCGGCGGCGAGCGCCGTCAGGGTCAGGGTCCGGCCAATCATACGGTCCTCCATGATGCGGATCAGGATGAAGCGCTAACATGAGGCGGAACAAGGAGATAGCGCCCTTCCGGGGAGGCGAGTGGAGCCCCCGCTTGCGATTCGCATCCAGCGCGCGCATATACCCGCTTGGAGGCAGGCGGCGGACGGGTCGCTCGCCAATCGGGTCAGGCGGGGAACCGAGCAGCCCTAACGAGCTTCAGCCCGGGTCGCTCGCCTGTCTCTACTCTCTCCAGCTTCGTTCACTTCGGGAAACCAGCGGTCTGCCGGGTCACTCTCCCGGCTGTTCGCCGGATGTGATGACGGCTGATTCCGACAACAGGGGATTGTCGGACAGGTCCGAGACCGAGACATATATCCGGCCAAAACGCTCGCTCTTGTCCGGCAGGATGTCTTTGCCGGCGCCCGCCGACAGTGCCCGCCAGACGAGTTCCGAACAATAGAGCCGGTCGACCGAGTCGAGCGAGAATCGCCGGTCAAAGGGCAGGCCGATTGTTGCCTCGGCATAGGCGAGATAGTTGGCGCGGGCCTCGCCCGTCAGCGCGACGGTGTAATGGCCGAGCGTCGAGACATCCGAGAGGTAATCGGCGAGCGGCACGCGGCGCACTTCTCCGCCAGCCCGGCCTTCGCCGGTGTCGGCATGGATCACACTGAAATGGCCAGCCCCATCGGTGACAACGATTCCCGTATGGCCCCAACGCGTGTCACCGTTTGACCAGCCCGCCGCTACCCGTGTTCCTGTGGCGGTGCCGGCGCCCTTGAACAGGACGTCGCCCGCCTTCAGTCCGTTCACGGCGGCCGGGGCGATCTGGGCGGCGGCCGGCAGGCTCGCCGCAGCCAGCACCAGCCCCGCGGCGAAGGCTATTTGGGGTAACATGCGGTGATGGCCGAAAAGCCGTCCTGGCTCAGCCGGGATTCGACCTCGGAGAAGGCGTCCTCGATGGTGGGGCTGTACTGGTCCGCGTTGACGATCGTGTAGGCGTCGTTCTGCGACATGGCCGGGCCGTCATAAAGGCCGCTCGATTCGCTCCAGGTCGGAAAGTCGATCGATTCCGAAAGGCACTGGCAGTCATAGAGGTCGTATTGCTGCACATGCCCGTTTGCGACCGCCGACCCGGTGCGCTCAATCAGGCCCAGACAGGCATTCGAGGCCTGCTGTGCCAGCTCTGACAGGGGAGCTGCGGCTGGAGCGGACTGGGCGTTGCTGCCGGAATGGGGAGAATTCCCCTGAGAAGTCGCCGGAGAGGCGAGTGCGATAAAGACAAGCGCCACAAATATCGGTTTCATGTTGATGCCTTTCCGGGGGGGGGCGAGGCCGAGGCTACACCGGCCTCTGGAGGCCCGCAATGACAGGCGATCGGGAGCGGTGTTAACCTTTGATTCAGAAGATATCCACTGGGTTCTTGAAGGATTTGCGAAAAGGGGCGTTGACCGGAAATTAACCTTCAGCCACTATATGTTGTGTCAGGGAAGAGGCGTAAGACCACATCTGGTCGAAAAACCCGCAAATCCCAGTAAAGTCAGAAGATTCAGGAGGGTCGCCATGACGGCAACCAACGCTCGATCCGTCGCCAAAGAAGCCGCCCGCAAAGGCAAGCCGAAAGCTGGCGCCGAAGCTAAAATCACGCTGGTGCAGGGCGCGCCCATCATCACCGATCCGTCGCGCGATGCGCTGCTGACGGACTTCGGCAAGAAGACGCTCGACGATCGCTACCTTCTGCCTGGCGAGTCGTATCAGGACATGTTTGCGCGCGTGGCTTCAGCCTATGCCGACGACTCGGCCCACGCCCAGCGCCTCTATGACTATATCTCGAAACTCTGGTTCATGCCGGCGACGCCGGTGTTGTCGAATGGCGGCGCCGACCGGGGCCTGCCGATTTCCTGCTTCCTCAACCAGGTCGGCGATTCGCTCGACGATATCGTCGAGACCTGGACCGAGAACGTCTGGCTCGCCTCGAACGGCGGCGGCATCGGCACTTATTGGGGCAATGTCCGCTCGATCGGCGAGAAGGTCGGCCAGAACGGGCAGACCTCGGGAATCATCCCCTTCATTCGCGTGATGGATTCGCTGACGCTTGCGATCAGCCAGGGCTCGCTGCGCCGCGGCTCCGCCGCCTGCTATCTCGACATCCACCATCCGGAAATCGAGGAGTTCCTCGAGATTCGCAAAGCGTCGGGCGACTTCAACCGCAAGAGCCTCAACCTCCATCACGGCATCAACATCACCGATGCCTTCATGGAGGCGGTGCGCAATGACGAAGACTTCGGCCTCATCTCGCCGAAATCCGGCGACGTGCTGAAGACGGTCAATGCCCGCAAGCTCTGGCAGAAGATCCTCGAGCTGCGGATGCAGACCGGCGAGCCGTACCTGTTGTTCACCGACACCGTGAACAACGCGATGCCGGCCCACCAGAAGCGCCTCGGCCTGAAGGTCACGCAGTCGAACCTCTGCTCGGAAATCACCCTGCCGACCGGCGTCGACCACCGCGGCGTCGACCGGACGGCCGTCTGCTGCCTCTCATCGGTGAACGCCGAGACGTTCCTCGAATGGTCGAAAGAGCCGATGTTCATGGAGGACGTATTCCGCTTCCTCGACAACGTGCTCGAAGACTTCATCGAACGCGCCCCGCCGGAAATGGCCCGCGCTGTCTATTCGGCGAAGCGTGAGCGCTCGGTCGGGCTCGGCGTCATGGGCTTCCACTCCTTCCTGCAGGCGATGAACGTCTCGCTCGAAAGCGCGACGGCAAAGTCGCTGAACCTCAAGATATTCAAGCATATCCGCCAGGGCGCAGATGCGGCCTCGGTGAAACTCGCCAAGGAACGCGGCCCCTGTGAGGATGCGCGCGATGTCGGCATGATGGCCCGCTTCTCGAACAAGCTGGCCGTGGCCCCGACCGCGTCGATCTCGATCATCTGCGGCGGCACCTCGGCCGGGATCGAGCCGATCCCGGCGAACGTCTACACGCACAAGACGCTATCGGGTTCGTTCACGGTGAAGAACCGTCAGCTCGAAGACCTGCTCAATGCCAAGGGGCTCAACTCGCCGGAGATCTGGGGGTCGATCCTCGAGCATGAGGGTTCGGTGCAGCACCTCGACTGCCTCGACCAGCAAGAGAAGGACGTCTTCAAAACGGCTTTCGAGCTCGACCAGCGCTGGATCATCGAACTGGCCGCCGACCGCACACCATTCGTATGCCAGTCGCAGTCATTGAACCTCTTCCTGCCGGGCGACATCAACAAGTGGGACCTGCACATGCTGCACTGGACGGCATGGGAGCGCGGCCTGAAATCGCTCTATTACTGCCGGTCGAAATCGGTCCAGCGCGCGGCTTTCGCGGGTACGGACCGGGTCGAAACCGAGAAGCTGACTGCGGAAAGCACGGACTACGACGAGTGCCTCGCTTGCCAGTAAATGCAACCTTAGGGGATAGGAAATCAGGATCGCCCGCCCACCAGGCGGGCCATTCTGATTCCGGCAAAGTCTTCGCAACCGCCGCAAATTTGTCAAATATATCAACTGGTTAATGGAGGCTTCACGGCCGCGCCTACCGGAATCCCGGTTAAAACTCAGCGTTTTCAATGCCTTGCCGGGCAGACTTCCAATGCGGGCTGAATCGCCACTAATTAATCTTCGAGGCGCGGAAAGTTGTTTGGGCCCTCAACTCCTTCATGTTAAATTAGCAGGGCGGGAACAGTTTCTTATTCAAGCTGAGTACAGCTGAGTGAGGAATGTGACTGTGAGAGGTGAACGCCAGATGGCCATCATGATCGTAAGCAGCCTTGTTACCTTGGTCTGTCAGGGGTGCGTTTCGCCCGGAGCGCTGGCTTACTCCGAACCGGCGGCTGAACCGTCCGCTGGAATGACGCTGGCGATGCCCGGCAGTTTCGGGAACGGGGCGATCAACACATCTGAACCTGGCTCGCCTGCGGGAATGGTGCTCTCCGATGTGCGCATTCCGGCGGTTCCCGTGAGATCTCCCGGTCTACGTCTGACTGCCCCTGAAGCCGGCGTCTCTGTCTTCGCGACAACGCCGGCGCCATCGCCCCTCAGCCTGATGAGTTCCGGCATGAACGGTGTCTCGCAAGTTTCCGATGACTTCGGCTGGAGCGCGAGCCCGGCGCTCGCCTCCGTGGCTGCCGAAGTCGCGCTTTCCAACTATGGCCAGCCGAACACGGACTACAATGACGTGTCGTTCGGCGTATCGATCGCCGCCACCAGCGTGCAGACCGGCCTTGCCTTCGACGTCGGCCTTGCCCCGCGCTTCGCGGTGAGCGAGGGCGGCGATCTGACCGGCCGGCGCCTCGGCGGTGAAGTGCGCTTCGGCCAGGGTCTCGACGCGCTCGACCCGGCCGGCCGGCCCCAAGGCTGGTACGTCTTCGTCGGCGCAGACGGCGAAGCGCTCGTCTGGGATGCTGATATCCAGCGCCTCGGGGCTGACAGCTTGTCCGACATGCAGATGACGGATCAGCTGACGGTCGGCGACCTTCAGGCCGGTTTCTCCATCCAGCGGGCGGGCGGCGAACTTTCGCTCAGCTATATCCGCCGCGAGGTCGCGTTCAGCGACCGCAACAAAAGCCTGTCCGATACGGAAGACTTTGCGGGCATCACCTTCACGATGCGCCGCTAGCATCTGAAAGAAAGCCGGCCGAGAAGTTCACCGCCAGGGCCAGCACACCCAGATTGAAGAAGAAGGCCGCCACGGCGTGCGCTGTCACGGTTTGCCGGAGGGCTTTATCGCTGATGCAGACGTCAGACACCTGACACGTCATGCCGATGACGAAGGAAAAATACACAAAGTCGCTGAAGTGCGGTTCGTCCGTACCTGGAAAGTCGAGCCCCTTGCGATCCTTGCCGCCAATCTGGTCGTAAAAGATATGCGAGTAGTGGAAGGCGAAGACGAGGTTCGCAAATATCCAGGAGACGATCAACGTCGCCAGGCTGAGCATGATGCTGGTTGCGGACGAGGCATTGCGGCCCGCAAACATCAGCCCGGTCGCGGCCAGGACGCAGGCGAAGGACACGAACGTCACAATCAAAAGCAGGACGCGGCCGCCATCATCGCGCGCGCCGCGAGTTCGCGCGTCCTCAGCTGAGTCATCGCGCATCAGTGGCAGGCTGGAGAGGATGAAGACGGCGGCCGCAAAATCGAAGCTGATCACCAAGGCCCGCTCGGGCGGCCAGACAATGGCCGTGCCCACCACGCCGCAAACCAGAAGAATTAGAAAGACGACAAACCGGGGATGGGGCACGCGCGGCATCTGGGGCTCCGGCCTGATGTCCGAAGTCGTGACCTCGCCTCCGGGCGGGTGAAGTTCCCGCGGCGCGGCCTTGAGGCTCGGTTCATTCCGTTCCATGTAGCAGTCGCAGCCACGAGACAGCAAGCCAGATGACCGACCAACACCTTGCCGCCGGTAGCGCGCCTGCCCAGCCCGATGAGCGGCGCTTGCCAGAAAGCTCGCGCGGCGGCGAGTTTGGCTGGCGGGTTTTTGTGGACGCCGTTGTGCCACCCGCTGCGGCGGTGCTCTGTTTTGCAACCGGCGTGCTGCTGATCTTCTCGGCGGTGCAGCCGAACCTGCCGGCGCGCATGGATGCGCTGATGAAGGTCTCAGGGCTCGTGGTCGCCGAACTCTCGCACCAGATGGCGTCGATTGCGGGCATGTTGCTGTTGTTCCTCGCGGCGGGCATCTGGCGGCGGATCGATGTGGCCTACTGGACATCGCTTGGCGTGCTGGCGGCCGCGGCGGCGCTGTCATTGCTCAAGGGGCTGTATTGGGAAGAGGCTGGGCTGCTTCTGGCGGTGGCGATGGCGCTGTTGCCGTTCCGGGACAGTTTCTACCGGCAGGGTCATCTGTCCGGCAGCCTGCTGTCAGCGCCGGGAATCCTGGCGATGGTGGTCGTGGTGGGCATTGCGGCCGGCATCCTGCTCGTCTCCTACCAGGACGTTCCGTATGAAGATGATCTCTGGTGGACCTTCCTTGCCGACTCGGATGCACCACGGTCCATGCGGGCGCTGGCGGCGGCGCTTGTCGGGGGATTGCTGGTCGCCGGCTGGCAGCTGGCCAGCGTGCGCGAGGCGCGAGCAGATCCCGGCGAGCGGCGCGGCGAACTCGCCCGCGCCGCAGAGATATTCGCGGCGGCGCCAGATGGCCATGCTGAAGCGAACCTGATGTTTGTGGGAGACAAGTCCTTCGTGTTCACGCCGTCGGGGCGAAGCTGCGTGATGTATCGTCCGCATGCCGGTTTCTGGATTGCGATGGGCAATCCGGTTGGTCCGGCCGAAGAGACGTTCGAGGCGCTGACGGCCTTTCACGAGGCGAGCGACCGGGCCGGGAAGGCGCCGGTGATCTACGCCGCGAACGGCGACCTGCTGCCGCCGCTGGTCGAGCTTGGTCATGTGATCCGCAAGATCGGCGAGACGGCGTGTGTCGATGTGCAGGCGTTCAGCCTGCAGGGCCCGTCGCGCGCGCGCCTGCGTCAGGCCAACAGCCGGATGCAGCGGGACGGCTGGAGCGTCGAGATCGTGCCGCCGGGCGGGGCGCTGCCCTGGGACGGGCTGAAGACCGTCTCCGATGCCTGGCTGAGATCGCATGCCGGGCGCGAGAAGTCGTTTTCTCTCGGGCGGTTTGACCGGGATTACCTCTCGCGGTTTCCGGTCGCTTTGGTCGCGCGGCCGGGCGAGGCGCCAGTCGCGTTCGCTTCGCTCTGGCCGGGACCGGGCGGGCAGGAGGTGGCGGTGGACCTTATGCGCCACAGCGATGACGCGCCGAACGGGCTGATGGATTTCCTGTTCCTCAGCATCCTCGCATGGGCAAAGACGGAAGGCTTCCGCACGCTCGATCTCGGCATGGCGCCGCTGTCCGGAATCCGGGCCGGCCGGTTTGCGCCGCCGCTCGCGAAGCTGGGGCAGATTGTCTACAACTCGGGCGAGCGGCTTTATGGCTTTCAGGGCCTGAGGGCCTACAAATCCAAGTTCCAGCCGGACTGGCGGCCGGTGTTCATTGCCGCGCCGCCAGGCGTGTCGCTGCCGGCGGCTCTGGCCTCGGTGGCGCTGCTGACGTCGGGCGGCGTGCGCGGCTTGTTAAGCCGGGGCGGCTAAGCACGGTTCAGTCGTCTTCGCCGGCGGGGCTTTCGTCGCTGGTCTCGCGCCGGGGGCGTGCAATGAGTTCGCCGAGGTCCGCGAGTTCGATGAAGGTGTCGGCTTCCCGGCGTAGCTCGTCGGACATCATCGGCGGGGTGGCTTCCATCGTCGAGACGACCGAGACGCGCACGCCCCGCGCTTTCACGGCGGCGACGAGGTGGCGGAAATCGCCATTGCCGCTGAACAGGACGATGTGATCGCACCAGGCGGCGGCTTCGAGCATGTCGACGGTCAGTTCGACATCCATGTTCCCGCGCACGCGCTTGCGCCCGTCGCGGTCCACGAATTCGCGGGCGGGCTTCTTGACGACGTGGAAGCCATTATAGGCCAGCCAGTCGACGAGCGGGCGGACGGGGCTATAATCGTCGCCTTCGACAATCGCAGTGTAATAGCTTGCCCGGATGAGACGGCCGCGGGACTGGAACTCCTTGAGAAGCTTGCGGAAATCGATCTCGAGGCCAAGCGCGCGGGCGGCCGAGTAGAGGTTTGCCCCGTCGATGAACAGGGCGAGGCGTTCGTCCTTGTAGAAGGCCATTGGCAATCGCCTTTTCTTCAAATAGGAGGGGACAATCAATTGCCCGGAATCGTTATTGTTCTCGCTTAACCACGCTTGCGGAAGGCTGCAAGGATGGGTTGCCGCGACGTGCTGCAGCGCATATAAAGGGCGGTTCTCAGGAGATTTTCCCGATATGGCCCGCGTTACTGTCGAAGACTGCATCCAGAAGGTTCCGAACCGGTTCGAGCTCGTGCTGCTGGCCGGGCACCGCGCCCGGATGATCCGCGAAGGCTCGCCGCTGGCTATCGACCGGGACAATGACAAGGATCCGGTCGTGTCGCTGCGCGAAATCGCCGACTCTGCCGTCGATCTGAAAGTCATCAAGGAAGCGCTGATTTCGAGCCTTCAGGACATCCGTCCGGGCGAGGAGAACGAGCGCGAAGCCGATCGCCAGGCCCTCATGGCCGCCCCGGCAGCAACCGAAGACGACGTCCTGCGCGCCTACCAGGCCGAGATCGAATCCGGGCGCGACGACCGCCTCTAGGAGACTTCATGGACGGCAGCGCCCTTTCCGAACCGGAAAAAGGGGCTGGCACAAAAGCTGGCGCAGCCGCTCCTGCGCCGGTGGACGACCTGCCGCCCGTGCCGACCCGCGAAGAACTGATCGCGAAAGTGCGCGCCTATCACCCAAGGGTGAAATCCGAACTTCTTGGCCAGGCCTATGACTTTGCCGTGAAGCATCACGGCGCCGCGCAGCGCGATTCCGGCGAGGCCTATTATTCCCACCCCATCCGCGTGGCGAGCCTGCTCGCCGACGTGCGCCTAGATGAGGTGACCATCGTGGCGGGCCTGCTCCACGATGTGGTGGAGGATACCGAGATCGATATCGGCGATATCGAAGTGCGCTTTGGCGCGGACGTTGCGGAACTCGTGGACGGGGTCACCAAGCTCGACAAGCTTGAGTTCACCTCGAAGGAAGCCGCGCAGGCAGAGAACTTCCAGAAGTTCATCCTGGCGATGACGAGTGATATCCGTGTGCTGCTGGTCAAGCTCGCCGACCGGCTTCACAACATGGAAACGCTGCATTTCCGGAAGAAGCCTGAAAGCCGTCAGCGTACGGCGCGGGAGACGATGGATATCTATGCCCCGCTGGCGCGCCGCGTGGGCCTCTATGATGTGGCCGCGCGGATGGATGACCTCGCGTTCCAGGAACTGAACCCGGAAGCGCGCAGGGCGATCCTTTACCGGCTGGAAGAGCTGGAACGGGAGAACAAGGGCGACCTCGACCGGATCCGCGAAGACCTGACGGCGCTGCTCGACGAGACGGGCCTGAAATACCGGCTGCGTGGACGGCGCAAGCAGCCCTATTCGCTCTGGCGCAAGCTGGAGCGAAAATCGATTTCCTTTCGTGACGTGGCAGACCTCTTCGCGTTCCGGATCATGCTCGCTGATGTGAAGGATTGTTACGCCGTACTCGGAGTAATCCATACGCACTGGGCCTGTATTCCGGACCGGTTCCGGGACTTCATCTCGGTGCCGAAGCCCAACGGCTATGCAAGCCTGCACACGACGGTCCGCGCGTCGGGCAACAGGCGGGTGGAGCTGCAGATCCGCACGAAAGCGATGGATCGGACGGCGGAGTACGGCGTGGCCGCCCACTGGGGTTACAAGAACCGATCCTACGGTTTCGACGTGGACTCCGCGCGCGCGGCGGGTCTCGATCCCGAAGCCAACCTCAAGGCCTTCGCGGAATTGCTTCGCGACGGGGCGGAGCCGGGCGAGTTCCTCGAGCATGCCAAGCTCGAGATGTACCGCGAGCACGTGTTCACCTTCACCCCGAAGGGCAAGCTGATCATCCTGCCGGCAGGCGCGATGCCGCTGGACTTTGCCTATGCCGTGCACTCGGCTGTGGGCGATACGGCCATCGGTGCACGGATCAATGGCGAGGAGAAGCCCATGCGCCGGCCGTTGAAGAACGGCGACTTGGTAGATGTCATCCGTGGCCGGGCGCCGGCGCCGATGATCGGCTGGGAGGCGATGACCTATACCGGCCGCGCCAAATCGAAACAGCGCAAACTGGAGCGCGACCGTGAGGCGGCTGAGTTTCGGCGCCTTGGCGAAGGCCTGATCAACCAGGCCCTGCGCCGCGCGGGCGCTGACCCGGTGGACGTGATGCTGGTCGAGGTGGCCAACAAGTTCGGGATCTCCTCGATCGACGACCTGCGCGAAGAGGCGGGCCGCGGGCGTATTCTTACATCGGCGATCGTGAGCGCCGCCTTCCCTGGATATGAGCCCGAGCGAACGACGGATTCCGACAAGACGCCGATCGACAGCCGGCACGCACCGCTGTTTGTGGAGGGCAAAGACCTCACGCCGGGCGTCACGCTGCATCTGGGCCATTGCTGCCGCCCGCTGCCGGGCGACCGGATCATTGGGGTGCAGGTGCCGGACAAGGGGCTGGTCGTGCATGTATCGAGCTGTCCCCGGCTGGCCCAGTATGACGACCAGCCTGAACTCTGGCGCGACCTGAAATGGACAGAGCTTGCCAAGACGGGCGCTGTTGCGGTTGGACGTGTACGGATCAACGCCGCCAACCAGCGCGGCGTTCTGGCCAAGCTCTGCTCGGCGGTGGCAGAGTCCAGCGGCAATATCGTTGGCATCTCGACCAGCCTGCGCCAGCGCGATTTCATTGAACTGATGATGGATATTGAAGTGGAAGACCTGAAACGCCTGACCCAGATTCTCGCCGCGCTGCGGTCGCTGGCCGTGGTTGACCGCGCCGTGCGCGACCAGGAGGCCCAGGATGACCAGTGACGATGTGCTTGATGTTTTTCGCGATGCGGGCGCGCTGCTCGAGGGGCATTTCATCCTATCATCAGGGCGTCGCAGTCCGGTTTTCCTGCAGAAGGCGCTCGTCTTTTCGCGGCCGGACTTATCGGAGAAGCTCTGCAAGGCGCTGGCGGCAAAGCTGACGGCGACATTCGGCAGGATTGATGTGGTCGCGGGACCGGCCGTGGGCGGAATAATTCCGGGATACGAGATTGCACGCCATCTGGGCGCGCGGGCGATCTTTGCCGAACGTGTCGAGGGCAAGCTCGAATTCCGGCGCGGCTTCTCGATTTCGGCGGGCGAGCGTGTGCTGATTGCCGAGGATATCGTCACGACAGGGTTGTCCTTCCGCGAGACGGTCGAGGCACTCGCCAGGTTACCCGGCGAAGTGGTCGGCGGGGCGTGCATCATCGACCGGTCGGGCGGGCGCGCGGATGTGGGCTGCGACCTCATATCACTCGCGCAGGTGAATTTTCCTGACTATGCGGCCGATGCTCTGCCTCCGGATCTTGCGGTGATGCCTGCCGTCAAGCCCGGCTCGCGGGGGCTCGCCGGATGAGCGGCTACCTGCGCCTCGGCGTCAACATCGACCATGTGGCCACCATCCGCAACGCACGCGGCGGGCCGCATCCGGACCCCGTGCGCGCGGCGCATATTGCGGAAGCGGCGGGCGCGGACGGCATCACGATCCACCTGCGTGAGGACCGCCGCCATATCCGCGACGGCGACCTTGACGCCGTCCGTAATGCAACGCGCCTGCCGATCAATCTCGAGATGGCGGTGACGGAAGAGATGCAGGCGATTGCCACAGTGTTTCGTCCGCATGCGGTGTGTCTCGTGCCGGAACGGCGCGAGGAGCGGACGACGGAAGGCGGGCTGAACGTGGCCGGCATGCACAACCGCGTCGCGCCTATCGTGACGGCGCTGCGGGCTGCGGGCTCGCGTGTGTCCCTGTTCATCGAGCCGGACCCGGTGCAGATCGCCGTGGCCGAAGTGCTCGGCGCGCCGGTGGTGGAGCTTCATACCGGGCGGTATGCGGAGCTCTGGCTGGAGGGCGGCGCTGAAGCGGCCGGACCCGAACTCGAACGGCTGAAGTTCGCTGCGGCTGACGCGCGCCGCCGGGGCATCGAGCCGCATGCCGGGCATGGGCTGACCTTCGACAATGTCGGCCCGGTAGCTGCCATTACTGAGCTTGCCGAACTCAACATCGGCCATTTCCTGATCGGCGAGGCAATCTTCATCGGGCTCGACGCGGCGATCGGTGAGATGCGCCGCCGGATGGACATCGCGCGCGGCGCGGCAGTAGCAGGATGATCATCGGTATCGGCAACGATCTCTGCAATATCGAGCGCATCCAGCGATCGCTCGACCGGTTTGGCGAGAAGTTCGAACGGCGCGTATTCACGCCTTACGAGATTGCCAAGGCGCGCGGACGGCGGCGTGTCGCGGAGACATATGCGAAGCGGTTTGCGGCGAAAGAGGCCTGCGCCAAGGCGCTGGGCACCGGCGTGCCGCGCGGGGGCGTGCACTGGCAGCATCTGGGCGTGATCAATCTGCCCTCCGGCAAGCCGGGCTTTGAACTGACGGGCGGAGCAGCAGCGCGGCTGGCGAAGCTGACGCCGCCGGGGCATACGGCAGTGGTGCACCTGACCCTGACGGATGATCATCCGTGGGCGCAAGCCCAGGTGATCATTGAAGCTGTTCCGGTGGCGCAGGCATGACGCACGCACGCCCAAAACGTACACGCCAGCGCGCGGCGGCCAAGGCCGTCCGGCCAGGCATCAGCGAAGCGGCGATTCTCGAAGCAGAGATCGCCTGCGGTCACCGGTTCAAGGACAAGGCGCTGCTGGTGCGAGGGATGACGCATCCGAGCGCCGTGAGCGCGGCGGACTCGCTGCAACATGCCAACCAGCGGCTCGAATTCCTCGGCGACCGGGTGCTGAACCTGTTGATTGCCGAGCGGCTGATCGAACGGCGGCGGAACGAGACCGAAGGGGACCTTGCGCCGCGTCTCAACCGGCTCGTCAAGAAAGGCGCGTGTGCGGAAGCATTCCGGTATCTGGGCCTCAACGCGTTCCTGCTGCTGTCCGACAGCGAAGTGGCAAGTGGCGGGCGGGACAGAGAATCGACGCTCGGCGATGCGTGCGAGGCGGTGATCGCGGCGATCTATCTGGACGGCGGACTCAGCGCAGCGCGCAAGTTTGTCGAGAAGGCCTGGGCGCCGCAGTTCAACAGCGGGCCGGTCGAGACCAAGGACCCCAAGACCCTGCTGCAGGAATGGGCGCAGGGGCAGGGTCATCCGCTCCCGGATTATGTGGTGACGGGCCGGTCCGGCCCCGACCATGCGCCGGAATATGAAGTTGAAGTCCGCATTTCCGGGAACGGCGCTGCGGCGGCATCGGGTCCATCCAAACGTGATGCCGAACGGCAGGCGGCGGCGCGGATGCTGGAACAATTGAAAGGCAATACATGAGCGAACAGGCCGTTACGCATGCAGGTTTCTGCGCCATCATCGGCGCGCCGAATGCCGGAAAATCTACGCTCACCAACCGGCTCGTCGGGCAGAAGGTGGCGATTGTCACGCACAAGGTGCAGACGACGCGCTTTCCGGTGAGGGGTGTTGCGCAGATCGGTTCGGTGCAGGTGGTGATCGTCGATACGCCGGGCATCTTCGTTGCCAAACGGCGGTTGGACCGGGCGATGGTTAAAGCAGCGTGGGGCGGCGCGGACGATGCGGACGCCGTCGTGCACCTGATCGACGCTTCCGCCTGGGTGGCCGAGCATGAAGGCCGCACGAGCGGCGCGCAGCGCCACTCCATTGAGGACGATAGCCGGGTCATCCGCCAACTGAAGGAAACGGGAACGCGCGCGATCCTCGCGCTCAACAAGATTGACCTGTTCCCGCATGACCGTGTGTTGCCCGTCATGGCGAAACTGAACGCCGAAGGCGTGTATGACGAAATTTTCATGATCTCAGCCGAGAAAGGCGACAGCGTCGAGAAGCTCGGCGCAGCGATTGCGGCGCACATGCCGGAGGGCGAGGCGCTTTATCCGCCCGACCAGATTGCCGATCTGCCGATGCGCGTGCTGGCAGCGGAAGTGACCCGTGAAAAGCTGATGCTGCGTCTCCACCAGGAATTGCCTTACCAGCTGACGGTCGAGACCGAGAGCTGGGAAGAGCGTAAGGACGGATCCGTCCGTATACAGCAGGTCATCATCGTCGGGCGCGAAGGGCACAAGGCGATGGTGCTGGGCAAGGGCGGTGCGCAGATCAAGGAGATCGGCCGGCTAGCGCGCACCGAGTTGACCGAGATGCTGGAGCGGACAGTGCATCTGTTCCTGTTCGTCAAGATCGACGAGCGTTGGCAGGAGAAGCGCGAGAACTATTCCGGGTTCGGCCTCGAATTTGATGTATGAACTGGTCCGATGACGGCATCGTTCTGGGTGGCCGCCGCTTTGGTGAAGGCGGGCTGATCCTCGACGTGCTGACAGCCACGCGCGGGCGGCGTTCGGGGCTCGTCTATGGCGGGGCGTCGCGGCGCCGCCGGGCTCAGTTTGAGGCAGGCAACACGGTCGCGCTCAGCTGGAGCGGGCGGCTGGATGACCAGCTTGGGCGGTTTGATGTCGCGGAGGCGCGCCGGGACCGCGCGTCCCGCCTACTGGAGGATGCGCCCGCCTTGTCGGCGGTTTCCGCCATCACGTCGATCCTGCGAGCCAGCATGAACGAAGGCGATGCGGCGGGCTCTAGCCTCTACGAGGCGTCGGGCGTTTTGCTCGACCAGCTCGAGCATTCGCATATCTGGCCCGCGCTTTATGTGCGTTGGGAGCTCGGGCTTCTCTCCGCGTTGGGCTTTGGCCTCGATCTTGAAGAATGCGCGATCTCGGGGGCAAATGACGGGCTGACGCACGTCTCGCCGAAGACGGGCCGGGCCGTGCGGGGCTCTGAAGCTGAGGACTATCTCGACCGGTTACTGGCGCTGCCCGATTTCCTGCTGAGGCCCACCGCAGACGTAAAGCCCGGCGACATTGCCGCCGGGCTCAGATTGACCGGGCATTTCCTGGAGAACCGCCTGTTCGCTGCAGTTCACCGGGGCGTGCCGCCCGAGCGCGAACGGCTGGTGCTCCGCCTGCTGAGTAAAGCCTAGGCCTTAGCGCTCGGCCTTGCGCCGGTGGCTGCGAACCAGCGGCCGACATTCTTGAATTCCGGGTTCAGCGGTTGGCCGACCGCGCCGCCGAAGGCGAGGAAGCAGAAGAGCAATACATCGGCAAGCGTGAACTTTTCACCGGCGACGTATGTGCGCGTGGCGAGCTGACCGTCGAGGAAGGCGAGCCCATCTTGCGCCTTGGCCTTGAGGCCAGGCGCCGCTTCCGGCAGGCAGCGCATCCGGCTCTGGAAAATCGGCAGACCTTCGGAAAAGCGAAAGCCGTTGGCGAGAGGTTCCATGATGTTGAGGTCGCACCAACGGGCCCAACGCCGCGTCTGGGCGCGCTCTTCAGGTGTCGCGCCGATCAGGCTGGCGCCGGGAAACTTCTCATCGAGATATTCGCAGATCGCTGTGATCTCGGCGACAATTGATCCGTCATCGAGAACCAGTGCAGGCGACTGACCGGCGGGATTGGTCTTGAGGTATTCGGCTTCACGGTTCTTCCCCTTCATGATGTCGATGTCTTCGAGCGGGAGCGTAATACCGCGCTCTGCCATGAACATGCGCACGACATGCGGATTGGGGCCGACGGAATTGATGAGCTTCATGATGGTCCTCCCTGGACGTTTTGTCTGGATCGATCCTGACGGGGTGACGCAGGGGCTGGCAAGACCTGTTCATTCACAAGGCGTTCAGACGGCGCGACCAGGCCGATCGAGTGGCGCCGACGGATTTTTTGCAGTTCCAGCCTTGTCATTTCCTTAACCAAAGGCCGCTTTCTGTTAACCTGCGCGTATCGGTGAGTCGGACACGGTTCTGGCCAGCCGGTGGCACAAGAATGTGGCACGAACTGCAAAGAGACCGACATGTCGAAACGTGGAACTGAGCCGCCGGCAGACCGTATCATCAATGAAACGATGACTGAGGCGCTGTCGAAGCGCTACCTGGCCTACGCCCTCTCGACCATCACCTCCCGGGCGCTGCCGGATGTGCGTGACGGCTTGAAGCCGGTTCAGCGGCGCATCCTTTATGGCATGCGCGTGCTGCGGCTCGACCCCGAGGGCGGATATCGCAAGTGTGCCAAGATCGTCGGCGATGTGATGGGTAACTATCACCCGCATGGCGACAGCTCGATCTATGACACGCTGGTCCGCCTCGCCCAGGATTTCAACGTCCGCTATCCGCTCGTCGACGGGCAAGGCAACTTTGGAAACATCGACGGCGATAGCCCGGCTGCTTACCGCTACACCGAAGCGCGCATGACGCGCGCGGCCGAGCTGATGATGGAAGGGCTCGACGAGAACGCCGTCGATTTCCGTCCCAACTACGCCGAGAATGATGAGGAGCCGGTGGTTTTGCCCGCTGGTTATCCGAACCTGTTGGCGAACGGTGCGACCGGCATCGCCGTCGGTATGGCGACCTCCATTCCTCCGCACAATGTGGCGGAAGTGATCGATGCGGCGCGGTTCCTGATCGAGAAGCCGAAGGCGACGACGGCGGAGCTGATGGACTTTGTTCAGGGCCCGGACTTTCCGACGGGCGGCGTGATCGTCGAGGAACGCGCCGCGATGCTGGAGGCCTATGAGACGGGGCGGGGCAGTTTCCGGATGCGGGCGCGCTGGCAGGTCGAGGATCTCGGGCGCGGAATGTACCAGATCATCGTGACCGAGATCCCCTATCAGGTGCAGAAGTCGCGCCTGCTCGAGAAACTGTCCGAACTGCTTGAGGCGAAGAAGGTTCCGCTGCTCGAAGACGTGCGCGACGAGAGCGCCGAGGACGTGCGTCTCGTGCTGGTGCCGCGCGCCAAGACGGTTGAGCCAGACGTGCTGATGGAGAGCCTGTTCAAGCTTTGCGATCTGGAGACGCGCTTCAGCCTGAACATGAACGTGCTGCACAAGGGCGCGCCGCAGGTGATGGGCCTGAAGGCCGTGCTGCAGGCGTATCTGGATCACCGCCGCGAAGTGCTGGTGCGGCGTTCGGAGTTCCGGCTCGACAAGATCGAGAAGCGGCTCCATCTGCTCGACGGTTTCCTCGTTGCGTATCTCAATATCGACGAAGTGATCCGCATTATCCGGACTGAGGACGAGCCGAAGCCGGTGCTGATGAAGCGCTTCAAGCTGTCGGACCTGCAGGCCGAAGCGATCCTGAACCTGCGCCTGCGCGCCCTGCGCAAGCTTGAGGAAATGGAAATCCGCGGCGAGCACACGAAACTGAAGGAAGAGCGCGAGGAGCTGATTTCGCTGCTCGGCTCGGTGCGCAAGCAATGGGCACGGGTATCGAAGGACCTGAAGCTGGCGCGCGACGAGTTTGATCCAGGAACGGATCTTGGCCGCCGCCGCGCGAGCTTCGAAGAAGCGCCGGATGTGGATCTTGCGGCCGCTCTGGAAGCCTCGCGGCCGAAAGAGCCGGTGACCGTAGTGCTGTCCCAGCAAGGCTGGATCCGCGGAATGAAAGGCCATGGCATCGACGCCGACTCGATCAAGTTCAAGGAGGGCGACGGCCCGGCCTGGACGGAAGAAGTGATGTCGACAGACCGGCTGGTCATCATGTCGTCTGACGGGCGCGCCTTCATCCTGGCGGCGGACAGGCTGCCGGGCGGACGCGGAAATGGCGAGCCGATCCGGCTCTCCATCGAGCTTGAGGACAATGTCGGCATCGTCGCGATGTTCAAGTTTGACCCCGAGCGCAAGCGCGTGATGGCATCGAGCTCCGGGTACGGATTTGTAGTGCCGGAGACGGAACTGGAATCAAACCGCAAGGCTGGTAAGCAGGTCGTCAACACCGGCGAGGGGCAGCTGCTCGTTTGCGCGCCGGTCGACGGTGACATGATCGCGGTCGTTGGCACGAACCGGAAGATGCTGATCTTCCCGCTCAAGGACCTACCGGAAATGTCGCGCGGCAAGGGCAATAAGTTGCAGACCTATACGGGAAAGTATGAACTTGCTGACCTGATGACGTTCGACAAGCGGGACGGCCTGATCGTCATGACGGGCGGGCGCCACCGCGCCTTCGAGGAATGGAAGGAGTGGCGCGGCGCGCGGGCGCAGGCCGGCAAGGTCGTGCCCAAGGGCTTCCCGAAAGGTGGGACGTTCTCGGGATAATGTTCAGACAACGGGTAAACGGTTCGGATTGCCCCCCCCCGCCTGATCTTATCACCACCTCAGCGCGAGAGCTCGCCCCAGCTTCTTTCAATCGCCGGTCAACGGGCGATCATGGGCGGGGCTCGCTGTGCGCGATCGGCAAAGAGAGGGGACGGTTCGCCGGACGGTTCGGGCCGTCAAAGCCGTTTGGCTGGCCGTGTGTTGAAATCGGCTGGAGTCCGCTGCCGGAATTCCAGGGAAAGGGGCTCGCGCCGGAAGGGGCAGTTGCCGCTACGGATTTTGCCTTTCCTGAACCGGGCGAGCCGCGCGTGATCCACACGGTCCGGTCCTGGAATATCGCTTCTCAGCAGCTGGCGGAGCGGCTCGGATAAAAGAATCTTGGGCCGATAGTCCTGCCGCCTCTGTATCAGGACATCTCCAATGATGAATGGTCGCAGACGCCGGCGGAATGGTATGTTTCGCGAGTACGGTACCGGTGCGGGACTAAAGCCGCTCCAGCACGTTCGTCATCAGCGGACCGATTTCGGCATTCAGCACAAGGTCCGCATACGGATCCTGATCGGTCGGCTCGCGGTTGATGATGGCGAACTGGGCGCCGAGGCGTTTGGCGAGGAGAGGGATGCCCGCTGCCGGATAGACGACGAGGGACGAGCCGAGGACCAGCATCAGGTCGCACAGAGAGGCTTCTTCGGTGGCGCGTTCCATCTCGGCTTCCGGCATCGCCTGGCCGAAGGAGATGGTCGCGGTCTTGATCAGGCCTGTGCAGAAGATGCAGCTGATGTCGTCGTCCGCTTCCCAGCGATGGCGCAGGTCTTCGAGTTCGTAGCGCTTCGAACAGGTGAGGCACTTGGCATAGCTGGCATTGCCGTGGATCTCGATCACCTGACCGTCCGGTACGCCAGAATCCTGGTGCAGGTTGTCGACATTCTGCGTGATGACGCTGGCGACCTTGCCCGACCTTACGAGCTCGGCGAGCGCGTAGTGTCCGGCGTTTGGAGAAGCGCCCGTCCAGCCAGCCGTCCTGTTGAACACGCGCGTCCAGGCCTCGCGGCGCTTGTCGCGCGAGCCGACGAAATCCTGGAACATGATCGGCTTCATCTTGCTCCAGACGCCGCCGGGCGAGCGGAAATCCGGTATGCCGCTTTCGGTGGAGATGCCCGCGCCGGTGAAGACGGCGACGCGGTGGGCGCTGCGGATCATGTGGGCGAGAATGTCGGCGTCGGTCATCTCACTGAAATAACCCATTTTGCGCCTGCGGCCAGCCTGTGCCCGCGTTGTTTCAGGCGCAGGGTTGCGGATCGGGGCGGGCGCCGCTACGCGTAGGGTTCGAACTCACGGAGGAGGCGCCCCATGAACCTTTTTCTTATCGTCCTGGCGGTCGTCGTCGCGGTCGCAGGCCTGATCATCCTGATCTACAACGGTCTCGTGATGAAGCGGCAACGCTGCAACCAGTCTTTCGCGGACGTGGATGTTCAGCTGAAGCAACGCCAGAACCTGATCCCGAACCTCGTTGAAACCGTGAAGGGCTATGCGAGCCACGAGCAGGAAACCTTCCAGCAGGTGATCGCCGCGCGCAACGCCGCGCAGGCGGCCAACACCGCCGGGCAGATGTCGCAAGCAGAAGGCGCGCTCGGCGCTGCGCTCGGCAAACTGTTCGCCTTGTCGGAGGCCTATCCGGACCTGAAGGCCAACACCAACTTCCTGCAATTGCAGCAGGAGCTGTCCATGATCGAGGACAAGCTGGCTGCCGCCTACCGGTTCTACAACTCGGCTGTGCAGGACTATAACACGGCGCGGGAACAGTTTCCGGGCTCGATCATTGCGGGCAGCTTCAACTTCGAAGCGCGTGATTTCTTTGATGTTGGCGCCGAGAGACGCGCCGCGATGGATGAGCCGCCAAAGGTGGGTTTCTGACAGCCCGTTCAAACAATCCGCTTCAGGGGTGAACTCGATGCGTGTCCTTCTCCTTGCCTGCGCAGTCTTGCTGGCGGCCTGTTCTCCGAAAACCGAAACGCCGACTCCGGATGAGCCGCCGATGACGGCGGACGCCTCTGGCGGCGTGACAGCTCCGTAACCTCAGGCGCCTCAGCCGACGTTGGACCCGACCGAGCTTGACCTCTCGAAAATCGCGCTCGCGATGCGTATTCCTTCGACCTTCCGCGCTTATGGCGATGGCGCTTACCTGCAGATCAATGTCACGAGCCCGCGGCTCGGCGTTGATCTTGCGGAGTCGTTTCCGATGTCGATCTTCGAAGGCCATGACAGCGCTTTCCTCGCGAGCGAGGAAAAGGACGGTTTCTCGATCTGGACCTATGCCACGCTGCCGGAAGATACCGAGCGGCTGTCGGCCCTCAGCCAGGAACTCGTGCGCCTGAAGAACGAGGCGCCCGGCGAGAACGAGCTTAGTTTCGGCGCGATCGCGCCCGGATGCTGGAACGAAGCGCAGCAGTCTCCCGAAAGCCTTGCCCGCACGCTCTATATCCGCGTCATGCCGGAAGAGGACTTCCAGGTATTCGTGCCTGAGCAGACCCTCAACCAGGGAGACTTGCCGGGTATTGAATCCTTCTGGGGCGCCTGCGCCGCCGCCAATCCCTGAGCTTCTGCGCTTCGGCTGCGGTATGGCCCGCCCGCGCGGTTTTGTGGTAGGCTTCTCAGGCGATGAGTGATGCTCTTGGTCCCGGCGATCTGGTCTTGTGCGTCAACGCAGCCCCCAACCATTTGACCGGTGAGCCTGTGCCGCTTGTGGCCGGGGAGACCTACCGGGTGTTCGATGTCTGGGAGTTTGCCTGCCCGTGCGGGCGCTCGGACGCGCTGCTGGATGTCGGTATCGGGTTCGGCTGGTGCCAGAGCCGTTTCCGGAAGTTGCCAAAGCCGAAAGCGAAGGCAAAGACGCGCCAGGTGACGACGCCGAAAAAGCTCGAGCCGGTTTCGGGTTCAGGATCTCGCGCCCCTGACAGGCGGCGCCTGCACGCGGGCCCCGATCCTCGCCGAATAACTTGCTGTGAAACTTGCGATCGGGCCCCGATGACTGAAGTGTCCTCCGTTCGACTCGTGGATGCATTTATTGCCATTTCCACCCGGAAGATGAGCGAGGCCCCGCCATGGGCGACGCAGGATCAGCCGGTAAAGTGGACAACTTGGCCGGGCTCGGCGCACGACTGGCCCGCCTGGGCGCCTTGAGGGCCGACTTTCCTTCTGGTCACACGGATCGCTGAGGAAGAGGCTAAAGTGGCGCCCCACGCCGCCCCCCTGCTGGCGGGCGGGCGACTGGACCCGGGTGGAGCTGAGGCTGGCGCGGCTCGCTGCGTTGAAGACGGCGCATCCGGATATTCGCGAGAACGCCGACTTTCGCGAAAGTGCATTCAAAGCTGCTGAGGAAGATCGAAACAAGTGACGCCGGGTTCTTCGGCTATGCGCCGCTGCCGCACGGGTGTTGCTTCGTCAGGTCGTGAGCACTCGGGTGTTTTTCGCTCTCAGCGCTTCGGTTGCGCGTTGAACCAGGGTTCGAGGCGTGCGAGGGCGTCCTTTGTTTCGGCTGTCGACAGCGCGAAGGAGAAACGCATGAAGCGGCTGCCTTCCGCGGGGTCGAAATCGACACCGGGCGCTGCGGCGACGCCGGTTTCTTCGAGCAGGCGCAGGCAGAAGGCTAGGCTATCGTCCGTGTACCGTGCGATATCAGCGTAGATGTAGAAGGCGCCGTCAGGCGGGGCAATGCGCTCAAGGCCGAGGCGCGGCAGGGCGTCCAGTAACAGGGCGCGGTTGGCGCGGTAGACCGCGACATTCGCGTCGAGCTCCTCGCGGCTGTCCATCGCGATCAGGCCCGCATGCTGGGCGAGCGAGGGCGCGGTGAGGAACAGGTTGCCGATATAGGCCGCGGTGCGCGCAGTGTTCTCTTCGGGCGAGACCAGCCAACCGAGCCGCCATCCTGCCATCGAGAAGTATTTCGAGAAGCTGTTGACGATGTAGGCCGAGGGATCGAACTCCAGCAGCGAGTGGACCTTCGGGCCGTAGCTCAGCCCGTGATAGATCTCGTCCGAGATGATCCTTGCACCGATCTTCCGGGCAGAGTCCACGATTGCGGCGAGTTCTGCGGCATCGATGATCGTGCCGGTGGGGTTTGCGGGGCTCGCGAGGATGATGCCTTGCGGGGCCGGGTCCAGCGCGGCGAGCGCCGCCGCGGTCAGCTGGAAGCGTTCGGCCTCGCCGCAGGAAATCTCGACGGGCACCATGTTCAGGGCACGGATCGTATTGCGATAGGCGACATAGCCCGGACAGGCGAGGGCGATCCGGTCGCCGGGATTGAAGGCGCCTGAGAGTGCCAGAACCAGCGCGGGCGAGGCGCCGCAGGTGATCGCGATCCGGTGGACCGGAACATCGACGCCGTAACTGTCCAGGTAGTGGCGCGCGATGCGGGCCTTGAGCGGGACGCTCTCCCAATACCCCATCGCTTCGGTGTCCAGCACGGTATGCGCGCCCGCAATGGCAGCGGAGGGCGCCCCGGTGGAGGGTTGGCCAAACTCCATGTGGAAGATGCGGCGGCCTTCCGCCTTCATCTCATGCGCACGCCGGCTGATCGCGATCGCCTGGAAGGGTGAAATATCCTGTCCCATCGGTCTAGCGCGCCACCACCGAAGGCAACCACGTGGCCAGGGAAGGCACGGCGGCGACAAGGGCGAGCAGCAGCAATTGCAGTCCGATGAACGGCACAGCGCCGGCCCAGATCTGCATCGTCGTCACTTCCGGCGGCGCCGCGCCGCGCAGATAGAACAGCGCAAAGCCGAAGGGCGGGGTCAGGAAACTCGTCTGCAGGTTCACGGCCATCAGGATGGCGAGCCAGACGGGGTCGCACCCGAGCAGGATCAGGGGCGGCGCGACGAGCGGCACGACGACGAAGATGATCTCGACGAAATCGAGGAAGAAGCCGAGGATGAACATGACCAGCATGGTCATGGCGAGGGCCCCCCACATGCCGCCCGGCACGTTGTGGAGAATTTCCGCCACCAGATCATCCCCGCCAAAGCCGCGGAAGACGAGGCTGAACAGCGAGGCGCCGATCAGGATGAGGAACACCATCGAGGTGATGTGGGCGGAACTTTTGAGCGCTGGCTTCAGCTCGGCCGCGCGGCGCAGGACGAGGAGGCCGGCGACGAGGGACGCCAGCAGAACGAGGCAAGCCAGCGCGGTTGCCCCCATCGCCGCAGCCGCAAGGCCGGAGTGGGCAATGTCGCCTACGCGCAGGTCCAGGACATTCCGCAGGATCAGGATAACCGGCAGGCTGGCAACGCCGGCCAGCAATATGGGCCCCAGACGGCTGCCGGTGCCGCGCGCGAGGCGCAGGCCAGCGAGCAGGATAGCGCCGCCCGCGCCAATGGCGGAGGCTTCCGTGGGCGGTGCAACGCCGCCAAGGATTGAGCCGAGTACAGCGAAGATCAGCGCAAGCGGTGCACCGAGGCCGAGGGCGACGTCGTTGAAGGTGAGCGGCGCGGTGCCATCAGCAAGTTTGGCGGCGGGCGCCGCGGAGGGGCGGACAATCGCCACAATCGCGACGAAGATGAGATAAAGCGCGACGAGCAGGAGACCTGGGATCAGCGCGCCTGCGAACAGGTCACCGACAGAGACGACAGCGGAGCCTGCGCCCTGCGCGAGGTTTGCCTGGCTGGCGGCATTGGAGATGGCATCGGCGAGAAGGATCAGGATGATCGAGGGCGGAATGATCTGACCAAGCGTGCCGGAGGCGGCGATGGTGCCAGTGGCAAGGCGCACGTCATAGCCCTGACGCAGCATGGTGGGCAGCGCGATCAGGGTCATGGAGATAACCGTCGCGCCGACAATGCCGGTCGAGGCTGCCAGCAGCATGCCGACGAGGATGACCGCGAAGCCGAGCCCGCCGCGCACCCCGGCCAGCAGGCGGGCGGCGATGTTCAGCAGGTCTTCGGCGACGCGGGAGCGTTCGAGGATGACGCCCATGAGCACGAATAGCGGAACTGCGATGAGCGTCTGGCTCTGCATGATCGAATTGCCTTCGATCCGGCTGGGGAAGGCCTTCAGGAAGGAATCCGGGAACACGCCCAGCGCGATGCCAATGAGTGCAAACAGCAGCGCGACGCCCCCGAGCGTGAGGGCAACCGGATAGCCTGCGATAAGCGCCGCGACCGCCGAGACGAACATCGCGATGGCAAGGACGACTTCAAGCTCCACGTTTGTCTCCGTTCGACAACGGATCGGACGGCTCTGCCGGTGGCAGGGCGCCGGTCAGGCGAAGCGCGGCCTTAAGCGATTCCGACAAGCCCTGCGCCATCAGGAGTAAGGCAAACACGGGCACCAGTGTCTTGAAGAGATAGAAGATCGGCAGGCCATCGGACTCGCGCGAGCCTTCAAGCAGAAGCCAGGAGCGGGCAAGGCCGACTTCACTCGTCGTGATGATCCGCATGCAGATCGGGAAGAGCAACAGATAAGCGCCGGCGAGTTCGATCCAGTTGCGGCCGTTCTCGCCGAAGCGTGGGCGGAGGATATCGATCCGTACATGAGCATCGTCGCGAAGCGCGCCGGCTGCGCCGAGCATGAACATAGCGGCGAAGGCGTACATGATCGCTTCGCTGAGCCAGGTGAAGGACAGGCCGAAGGCGTAGCGCAGAAGGACGACGATCAGTTGGAGAAAGATCAGGGCGACACCGCAGGCCATGGCGACGCCGAGCGCGCTGCCTGACAAGGCGTCAATGAAGGCGATGAGTCTTTTCGCGAGTCCGTCTGCCAGTTTCGGCAAGGCAAGCACGACCAGCGGCAGCGCAAACAGCGGCAACAGGGCGATCCCGGCCCATTTGAGCGCGGTGCCCAGTGTGAGGAAGACTTGGGTGTCCATGAACGCCTCGCCCCCGATGCCTATTTACCAAGCGAGCGGAGCGCGTAGTAGCGCCCGTCCGAGACGCCCGCCCAGCCGCGCATCAGCTTCAGCGATGCCTCGAAGCTCTCGTAGATGCGCTTCTCGATGCCGTCCTTGCCACTGGCGGCGCGCACGTCGAACGCGGCTTCGGACATACGCTTGACCACTTCGTCCGGGAACGAACGAAGCTGTGTGCCGTGCTCGCGCACGAGGAGGTCGAGATGGACGGAGTTCTGGTATGTGAACTCGCCGAGCGCTATGTGATTGCAGGCCGACGCGGCGGCCTTGAAGATCGCCTGCTCGCTAGGGATCAGGCTGTCCCAGACCTTGCGGTTGATGCCGACGGCGAGGCTTGCGCCAGGCTCGTGGAAACCCGGGCCGTAATAAAAGGGGGCCTCGCGGTGGAAGCCGAGGGCATAGTCATTCCACGGACCGACCCATTCGGTCGCGTCGATCGCGCCGGTCTGCAGGGCCTGATAGATCTCCCCGCCGGCCAGCGCGATGGATGCCCCGCCGAGCGCGCGCAGCACGTCGCCGCCCTGGCCCGGGATGCGCATCTTGAGGCCGACGAAATCATTGAGACCGGTTATCTCGCGCCGGAACCAGCCGCCCATCTGGTGGCCGGTATTGGCGCCCTGAAGGCATTTAATGCCGAACTGGCCGGAGAGTTCGTCCCACAATTCCTGCCCACCGCCATGATCGATCCAGCCCATGATCTCCTGCGCCGTCATGCCGAAGGGCACGGCGGTGAAGAAAGGAAAGCCTGTGGACTTGGCGGTCCAGTAGTATTCGGCACCGTGATAGATGTCGGCCGAGCCGTTGGCCACGGCATCGAAACTCTCGAAAGGCGGCACGAGCTCACCGGCGGCGAAGACTTTGACCTCGATCAGCCCGTCCGACATCGCGAGCACGAATTCGGAAAAACGTTCGGCGGCGCGGCCGAGGCCGGGCAGACCCTTGGGCCAGGTCGTGACCATGTTGAAGCGCCGGCGGCTACGGCTGATCGCCGGCCCGGAGAGGGCCTCGCCGGATTTCGGATTGGCGAAGGTGGCGGCGGCGCCTGCCAGCCCGAGAGCGGCTGCGCCGACGAGATTGCGCCGGTTGATCATCGACAGGCCTCCCCTTGTGCCACGGCAGGCCTCTGCCGGGCCCTCGCTTCTGGCGGATTACTCGTCGTCTCTCAAGGGGCGCCAGGCGTCGCCGTCAAGCACTTCGAGTGGCTTGTAGCGGCGCTTGTAGGCCATCTTCGGGCTGCCCTTGACCCAATAGCCCAGATACACGTGCGGCAAGCCGCGTTCCTGTGCATGGAGGATATGGTCGAGGATCACGTAATGGCCGAGGCTGCGGGCCTCAAGTTCGGGATTGAAGAAGGTATAGACCATCGAGAACCCGTCGCGGAGGATATCTGTGATCGAGGCAGCAACGAGCGGCGCATTGTCCTCAGGGCCATCACGGTACTCGAAGATCAGGCTCTGGACCGGGCTGCCACCCACCATCGCGACGTAATCGCGGTAGGTCATTTCGGACATGCCGCCATTGTCGTGCCGGGTTTTGACGTAGGATTTCAGCAGCCGGAACTGTTCGCGCGTTGCCTGAGGGGTGACAGGCCGGCGCACGAGACTGGTGTTTTTCGCAAGCACTTTCCGGTCGTTCCGGCTGAGATCGAATTCGCGCGACGGCACGCGCACGCTGCGGCAGGCATTGCAGCGCAGGCAGGCGGGCCGGTAAGCGATCGACTGACTACGGCGAAATCCCGACTGGCTGAGCACGTTATGCACTGCGTCCGCTTCCGGAATTGCCAGGTTCGTGAACGCCTTGCGCTCTTTCCGGTCAGGCAAATACGGGCATGGGCTAGGGTTCGTGACATAGAACCGCAGCGACCGTTCGAGGCCAGCTGGTAACAAGTGGGAATCCGTAAACTTCATTTGACCTGACGATACACGGCGCCGGGCCCGCGCCAAGGGGCGAATTGGGGGCGGGGGGCTCGGCGCGGTAAAAATGACACACCGGCGTGGCCCGAATGCCTCACGGCTGCGTGATCAGGTGAACTTTCAGGCTGATCCGGCGGTTTTGGGCGAGGTGGGGCTGTCCGGCGTAGAGGGGCCGGGTCTCGGACAGGCCGGTGACCGCCCGCAGGCGTTCAGAGGTCACGCCACCAGCTTCCAGCAGGCGCCGGGCCTCGTTGGCGCGGTCTGACGAGAGTTCCCAGTTGGAGTAGCCGGCTTTGACCAGGCTGAAGGCGTCGGTGTGGCCTTCGATGGACAGGGCGTTTGGCAGCGGGGCAAGTGTGGCGGCGGCGGCCGAGACCAATGCGCGGCCTTCGGCGGTCAGGGCTCCGCTGGCGCTTTCGAAGAGGGGGCGGCCCGACGTGTCGACGAGATCGAGGCGCACGCCGTCGGGTTGCGCGGTGAGGATGACGCTATCGCCAGCTAGTTTGAGAGCTTCGGACAGTTTCAGGAGGCCGAAAAGCTGGGCGGCTTCGTCGGGAACCCTGGGCAGAGAGGCCGCGCTTGCCGCCATGTTCTGCGGCTTGAACTCCGAGGCAATCGCCGCGCGCGACTCCGGCGAGACGCCGCTGACGAGCCACATCAGCATGAACAAGGCCATCAGAGCGGTCAGGAAGTCGGCATATGCCATCTTCCACGTCCCCATCTTGCGGGGGGGGAGCACAGGCATTCTGCCTGCGCGGGTCCTCGGGGGCATGGCGATTGCCATCGTCCTGGTCCTGTCCTTCTGACGGAGACCACCCGTCTATCAGGTCATGGTGAAACTGACGCTTCGGCGAGGGATGGGTTTTCGGTGAAATTCGATCTATTGGGCGTCCCAAAAGGAGACAGTCATGGCGCGCACCGCTTTTCTTGGCCTCGGGGTCATGGGCTTCCACATGGCGGGTCATCTCGCCCGGGCGGGGCACCAGGTCAGCGTCTGGAACCGTACCGGGGCCAAGGCCGCCGCGTGGACCGGTGTGCACCGGGGCGAGGCGGCGAAAGACCCGGCCTCGGCAGTTTTTGGCGCTGAGTATGTCCTGATGTGCCTCGGCGATGACCCGGATGTGCGCGCCGTGTTCGAGGCGTTCGAGCCGAGCCTCGGCGCCGGCATGACCGTGATCGACCACACGACGGCCTCGGCCGGTCTCGCCCGCGAGCTCGCGGCGCGCTGCAAGGCGAAGGGCGCGCATTTCATCGACGCGCCGGTTTCCGGCGGCGAGGCGGGCGCGATCAATGGCAAGCTGACAATCATGTGCGGCGGCGACGAAGCTGCCTTCGCGGGCGCTGAGGCGGTGATGAATGCGTTCGCACGCAAGATCACCCTGATCGGCGAGACAGGCTCTGGCCAGCTTGCGAAATCCGTCAACCAGATCTGCATTGCCGGCATTGTGCAGGGCCTCGCCGAAGGGCTTCACTTCGCGGATAAGGCCGGACTTGATCCGGCGAAGGTGATCGAGGCGATTTCCGGCGGCGCGGCGCAGAGCTGGCAGATGGAGAACCGCTGGAAGACGATGACCGAGGGCAAGTTCGATTTCGGCTTCGCGGTCGACTGGATGCGCAAGGATCTTCGCATCACGCTGGATGCGGCAGAGGAGGTCGGCGCGAGCCTGCCGGTGACAGCGATTGTGGACACCTATTATGCCGAAGTGCAGGCAATGGGCGGAAACCGCTGGGATACGTCCAGCCTGATTGCCCGCCTCAAATCATAACACCCCAACGCCGGGTGCAATAAGGAGCGTGCCTTGGATACTGTACCCGGTCCTCAGGGCCATTCGAAAGCCGGCGGCCCTGGGGAGGCGGTTTATCGCCTGCACGGGCTCAAGCTTTCATATTTTACCGGCAAGCTTGAAGCTTACTTCCGGGTCAAAGGAGTCGCCTTTGAGTTTGTGGACATGGACACGGCCGACTTCCGGCTCTGTGCGCGCGAAACCGGCATTGCCCAGATGCCGCAGGTCCAGGCGCCGGATGGCAGGTGGCTCACCGACACGACGGCGATCATCGCGGAGTTTGAAACAGGTTTCACGGGCCCCGCGCTGTCGCCGCGCAGTCCGCTGACCCGCTTCTTCAGTCTGTTGCTGGAAGACCTGTTCGACGAGTGGTTGTGGCGCCCGGCACTGTATTATCGCTGGGCCTTCGCTGAAGACCGAGCACTGATGAGTTCACAGATTGCACGAACGATGTTGCGCGACGTTCCGCTCCCGTTCAGCGTGCGCCGCCGCCTGATCCTCGCGCGCCAACGCCGCCAATACCTTAGTCGAGACGGGATAACGCGCCGGACGGCTCCCGTGATCGAAGCGCTCTACTGCGACACCCTGCAGATGCTCGAAGCGATCTTCCGTGTCCGGCCCTTCCTGATGGGAGAGCGGCCCGTCGAGGCTGACTTCGGCCTGATGGGCCCGTTCCTGCGTCACTTCTCGCACGATCCGACACCTGCCGCGATCCTGCGCGAGACCGCGCCATACACGCAGGCATGGGTTGCACGCGTCTGGGCCATGACGCCTGACGACGCCGAGGCAGCATCGCTGCCCGAACGTGTGCCCGATGATCTGCAGGGGCTGATCACGATGGCCGCGCGCGACTATCTGCCTTATCTGGAGGCCAACGCATTGGCCGTCAGCCAGTCCGCCGCGACTGTGCAGTATACACAAGGCGGAGCGGATTGGTCCGTACCCGCTGCGCCGTACCGCGCGGCCTGTCTTGATGCGCTCAAGGGCGCCTATCTTGCCTTGCCGGACGAGGCGCGCACGGCCGCAGGCCTCAAACTTGGACCCGGCGCTGTCGCGATTTTGGCGGCCCCCGAGACGGCATTTGTGCCGCGTGCAGGTCGCCTCTTGGGGCGCCTGTGGGAAAACGCGCGCCCTGCTTGACTGCGACGGGAAGTAAGCTTCAGTCTGCCCCGACTGGAGGAGGAACCGGTGGCGAAATATGAACCCAAGACCAAAGTGACGACGGTGACGCCGAAGGACTTCATTGCCGCGATGGAAGACGGCACGCGCAAGACCGACGCTGAAATGCTGCTCAAGTGGATGTCGAAGGTCACCGGCCTGAAACCGAAAATGTGGGGGCCGAGCATCATCGGTTTCGGGCGATACGCCTACACGTATGAGAGCGGACATTCGGGCGAGATGTGCCTAACGGGTTTCAGCCCCCGCAAGGCCAACATGGTGGTCTATGTGCTGCCCGGTTACACATCGGCCGAGATGACTGACCGCCTCGCGCGTCTCGGCAAGCACAAAACCGGCCAGAGCTGTCTCTATTTGGGCAGCCTCGACAAGATCGACATGGGCGTGCTGGCGGAAATCGTCACGGACGGCGTCGCGCACATGCGGAAAAAGTACCAGGTCTGGGACGCATGACGCTCAAGCTTTCGTGAGCGTGATTGACGCCGGCGCAGAATGACAACTATGGTTGTCATATGGAATTGTCCCACGACGCCTCCCTGAGCGGTGACCTGCGCGATGTGCTTCGCTTTGCCGACAGTCTCTCGCAGGCCCATTTCCGTGTGTCGGAAATTGTCGGCGCGGTTCACGGTGATCGTCAGCTTGCGAGTGCCAGCCGCGTTATTCTGCGCTACCTCATGGCCGCCGGCCCGCGCACCGTGCCTGAGATCGCCACCTGGCGCGCCACCAGCCGCCAATTCATCCAGCGCCTTGTGGACGCGCTCGCCGAAGACGGGCTTGTGGCGCTCAAGGCCAATCCCGAGCACCAACGATCTCGCCTCGTCGCCGTCACGCGCAAGGGTCGTTCCCGGGTTGAGGCGATGGTGGCAAAGGAAGTGCGCTTGCTCGAAGAGGGGCTGAGGCGCAGCGGCGCCAGCCTCGCCGAGATGCGCGCGGCAACGATCCTCATCCAGAAATTCATTGGCGTGATTGATACGCTGACAGACGAAATCAACTCCGGAGTATCACAATGATCATGCGCCTTCTTCGTTTCGCCGGAGCGGGGCTCATGCTCCTTGGGCTGATTGCCCTCGGCTTCACGCTTTCCTCCTGCGCCAGCAGTGGCGCTCGCCTGTCAGGGCTGCAAAGCACGGCGCCGCCCGCGCCGTATCGGATCGAGCGCGACGAATATGGCGTCCCGACGGTCTATGGCGAAACAGATCCGGCCACAGCGTTTGGTCTCGCCTTTGCGCATTCCGAAGATGACTTTGCGACCATCCAGCGCCAGGTACTGGCCGTACGCGGGGAACTGGGCGCGGTAGACGGTCCGGAGGGCGCGCAGGCCGATTACTTCGGAAAGCTGATTGACGTGCAGGGGCAGCTCGCGGCCGGCATCAGTACCGTTTCGCCTGAAGCCCGCGCGATGGCACAAGGCTATGCAGACGGGCTCAATCTCTATGCGGCGATGCATCCGAAGGAAGTCCTCCGCCCGCAGATATTCCCTCTGACGGGAGACGACGTGATCGGCGGCTTCGTGCTGGTTTCTCCGCTCTTCTTCGGTGTGGATGGCACGGTCTCGCGACTTTTCGGCAATGGCGAGCTTCCGCCGGATACTGAACGCGGCTCAAATGCCTTCGCGTTTGCGCCGCACCGCACGGCGGATGGCTCGACTGTGCTGGTTTCCAACTCGCACCAACCCTGGGAAGGCGCAGCCGCCTGGTACGAAGCGCGCGTGGCGAGCGGTGAGGGCTGGTCGATGCAGGGCGCGCTGTTTCCAGGCAGCCCGGTCATCCTGATGGGGCACAACGCAAACCTCGGCTGGACCAACACGGTCAACCGGGCCGACTTGACCGATGTGTACAAGCTCGTGCTCGACGACAGCGGCAAACGCTACAAACTCGACGGGGAGTGGAAAGATCTTGCGCATCGCTACGTCTGGCTGAAGGTGAAGTTCGGCCCGGTCGTCGTGCCAGTCCGCCAAAGCGTCTGGGGCTCCGTGCACGGACCGGTCATAAAGAACAAATCAGGCGCGTATGCCATCCGCTATGCCGGCTATGGCGAAGTACGACAGTTCGAACAGTACTATAAGCTAAGCCGAACGAACTCCCTCGAGGAATGGCGCGAGGTCATGGCCATGCAGGCCATCCCTGCCACAAACTACATCTACGCCGATAAGCTTGGAAACATTGCCTATCTTTACAATGCTCGCCTGCCGAAGCGCGATCCCTCCATTGCCTGGGAAGACGTGCTGCCGGGTGATCGCAGCGACCTGATCTGGACCGAGTATGAGCCGCCTGAGCGCATCCCGTTCCTGCTTAACCCGCCTGCTGGCTATGTCGTCAATTCCAACAACCTCCCCTGGCTTGCGACGGCTCCGGCGGACGACATGCAGCCTGAGGATTATCCCGGCCTTGTGGGCGTCGAGATGTGGAAGACTAACCGTATACTCCGGGCAAAGACGTTATTGGAATCGGATGACATTTTCGATGATGCCGACATCCACCGCATCAAGTTCGACAAGGCGTATGACAAATCCTCCCGCCTCGGCGAAGCCTTCAAGGCCGCCTTGGAAGATGCCCGCGCGGCGGGAACGCTGACGCAGGCCGTTGCGTTGCTGGATACCTGGGATTGGACGGCCGACGGTCAGGGTAGTGCCGACTCGCTCGCGCTGATCCTGTTGCAAGACCTCCAATGGAAACTTTATGCTCGTGAGACGCTGCCCGCGGGCCGCGATATCCTTGCCAAGGCTGACGCGCACCTGCGCGGGCATTTCGGCAGACTGGATGTGCCATATGCGGAGTTTGCGCGCCTGCGCCGTGGAAAGGCGGACTTCGCCATTGCGGGCGGGCCAGAAACCCTCCGTGCACTGCTCTTCCTTCCGGATGAAGTCGATGGCCGTTATGTGGCCGCTGGCGGCGACAGTTTCATGCTGATGGTGAAGTGGCCGAAGGATGGCAGTGCCCCGCAGACCCGCACCATCTATCCTTTCGGTGCCGCGATGGGGCGCCCGGATTCGCCTCACTATTCGGATCAGTCGGAGATGTTCTCGAAGGAGGAATTCAAGGAAAGCCCTTTGCCCGTGTATAACTAGAACGAACCTCACCAAGCGCTCATGCTGAGCGAAGTCGAAGCATCAGGAGCGCGCTTGATGCAACGGTTGCGTCTTGCTTCCTGTCCTTCGCCGTCGCTCAGGTTGAGCCTGCGCTGCTTGACTACCGGCCGAGCTTCTCGGCCGCACGCTCGGCAAAATAGGTGATCACGCCCGCTGCGCCGGCGCGCTTGAAGCTCAGCAGGGTTTCCATCATCACGCGGTCGCCGTCGATCCAGCCGTTCTGGGCGGCGGCCATGATCTGCGCGTATTCGCCGGAGACCTGGTAGGCAAGCGTTGGCACGCCGAAGGTGGTGGAGACGCGGTGGACAATGTCCAGATAGGGCAGGCCCGGTTTGACCATAACCATGTCGGCGCCCTCGGCGAGATCGAGCGCCACTTCGCGCAGCGCTTCGTCCGTGTTCGAAGGATCCTGCTGGTAGGTCTTCTTGTCGCCTTTCAGCGCTGCTGCCGAGCCGATGGCCTCGCGGTAGGGGCCATAAAAGCCGCTGGCATACTTTGCCGCGTAGGCGAGGATCATCGCATTTGTGAAGCCCTCTTCTTCGAAGGCGAGGCGGATGGCGCCGATGCGTCCGTCCATCATATCCGACGGCGCGACCACATCCGCGCCTGCGCTGACATGCACGAGCGCCTGCGTGACGAGCCGTTCGACGGTGGAGTCATTCGGGATCGTGCCGTCGTCGTCCAGCAAACCGTCATGGCCGTGGCTGGTATAAGCGTCGAGCGCAACGTCCGTGATCAGACCAACTTCCGGAGCGGCATCCTTCATGGCTTTCAGCGCGCGCGGCACGAGGCCGTCCGGCGAGAGGGCGCCGGTGCCTTCGGGATCCTTGCCCTCCGGCCCGATATACGGGAACAGTGCGATCGCCGGGATACCGAGCGCCTTTGCGCGTTTTGCAGCGCCAGCCGCTTCGTTTACCGAGAGCCGGTCCACGCCGGGCAGCGAAGCGACCGGCACGCGGCCCTCGCCATCATGGATGAAGACGGCCCAGACCAGGTCGGCTGGGGTCAACACGTTTTCGCCAGTGAGCGAGCGCACCCAGGGAGCCTGGCGCAGGCGCCGCATACGGGTGGCGGGAAAGGACTGTGGAAACTGGGTCATGCTGTCACTCTTGCGATATTTCGGGCGGGCTCACAACCACCCCAACTTGCGCCGCATGAAGCAGCGCTGGGACACGTCGAGGCCCTTGTCGGCCTGCGCGGTCTCGATCTCGAGCATCCAGAACGCCAACCGCTTGCGGGGAATCTCCCGGAAGCCCAGCCTGCGATAGAACGGGCCGTTCCACGGAACTTTCCGGAAGGTTGAGAGCGTCACGGACCCCCGCTTGCGGCTCCTGGCATCCTTGACGACCCATTTGACCAGCGCTGCGCCGAGCCCGCGCCGCCCATGGGCCGGATGGACGCTGATCTGGTCGAGGTAGAGCGTACCCGGACGCAGGGAGGTCATGACGAATCCGGCCGGGGCGCCGGCCTTGTCCCGCACAACAGCAAGGTGTCTGCCGGGGACCGCGTCCTCCAGGATGTCAGCTGGAACGTGATCCTGAAGGGCGTCATCCGGCAGCATGCCCGTGCCGGCAAACAGCTGGCCGGCCGCCAGATCGATGGCGATCAAGGCCGGAATTTCTGCGGCTGCGGCGCCCGAAATCGAGTATCCACCGGGAAGGCGTCGCATTGACATGAGGGCCAGCTCTATCGCAATTCGGGCGCACACATATTCAGATTGAGGCGACTTGCCAATGAGCCTGATGTTTGACGACGAACGGATCATGATTCGCGACATGGCGCGCAGGTTTGCCGAGGCGCGGTTGCTACCGCATTCCGAAGCCTGGGACCGCGACAGCTATTTTCCGGTCGATGTGATCCGCTCCACAGCCGAGCTCGGGTTTGCGGGTATTTACGTCAGTGAAGACATGGGCGGCGCAGGCCTGACCCGAACGGACGCAGCGTTGATTTTTGAACAGCTGTCTTATGGGGATGTGTCCACCGCCGCGTTCATCTCGATCCACAACATGGCCTCCTGGATGATCGACACGTTTGGATCGGACGCCCAGCGCAAGGCCTGGGTGCCGCGACTGACGTCGATGGAGCTGATCGCGTCTTACTGTCTGACCGAGCCGGGCTCAGGATCTGACGCCGCCAGCCTCAAGACGAAGGCTGTGCGCGACAGAGACCACTATGTGATCACCGGGACCAAGCAGTTCATCTCCGGCGCCGGCACGTCCGACATCTATGTGCTGATGGCGCGAACCTCCGATGACGGAGCAAGGGGCGTCTCGACCTTCATCGTCGAGAAGGGAACGCCCGGACTTTCCTTCGGTGCCAATGAGCGCAAGATGGGCTGGAAAAGCCAGCCGACCGCACAAGTGATCCTCGACAGTGTGCGCGTGCCTGTTGCCAACCGGATTGGCGAAGAAGGCCACGGTTTCCGGTTTGCCATGGCCGGCCTTGATGGCGGGCGCCTCAACATCGCTGCCTGCGCGCTCGGCGGCGCCCAGCTCGCGCTCGACAAGGCCGTGAGCTATGCCAAGGAGCGCCAGCAGTTCGGCAAGCCGATTGCCGACTTTCAAAGCGTGCAGTTCAAGCTGGCCGATATGGAAACCGAGCTACAGGCCGCCCGCGTGATGCTGTACGAAGCGGCTGGACGCCTTGACGGCGAGACGCCGGACGCGACCCGCTGGTGCGCGATGGCCAAGCGCTTCGTCACCGACACGGCCTTCAAGGTGGCCAATGACGCGCTGCAGATCCATGGCGGCTATGGCTATCTCGCCGACTATCATGTCGAGCGCATCGTCCGTGACCTGAGAGTTCACCAGATCCTCGAAGGCACGAACGAGATCATGCGGGTGATCATCTCGCGGGACATGCTCAGGGGCTGATTGCCTCGTTCAAAGTGGCAGGTAGTCCGAAACAATCCGGGGGCCGTGCGCGCCGGTCACGCGCTCGCAGACGCGGATGTGGAAACCCTCATCGCCAAGCATTGCGTTGACCTCCATCACGTCATCGACGCTGGCCAGGTTGTCCTTGTGCCGGGCGCTCCAGTCTGGTGACAGCTTGCGTGCCCGCGCCCAGACCTCTGTTTTGTCCGCGCCCACCAGGAAGAGATAATGGTGCTGCTCGCCAAAAAGCTCCGGCGTGTAGCCGCCGACATTGACGAACCACAGGGAGGCTTCGGGATTTGCCGGTGCAGGCCCCGGGATAACGTCGATGCGCCGGCCGTCGGCGTGCGCCAGTTCGGCATAACCGTCGACATGAAGCGAGGACGGCTTGCCCCACCAGGCCGCGCGCAGCTGGGGGATGGTGTCCAAGATCGTCTCGCCGGTCACAAAGCGGAGGTCGTGAACCTCGATGTTCGATCGCGGGTGGTTGCCGCCCACAAAGACCGCAAAGAGTTTCATGATGCGACACCTCACTGACTTCAGTTCGATGTTTTGAAGCAGGAGCTTGAGGTGCGCAAGCAGGAGGCGTAGGCACAGACTTTGGTTTTCAACGTAATTTGTCGACGGGCTTAACAGCTGTGTCCCACAAAGTGCTTGTCGAACACAAAAGAGCGCCCGAATGTTCAAAGTGAAGGGCCTGATTGCCGTTGCAGTCACTCTTGCGTTTGCGGGTTCCGCTTTTGCCGCGCCTCTGACGATCAATCTTTAAGGTCTGCCGGCGCGGGGAGGGACGCTTCATGTCAGGGCCCAGACTAAGGCTCAGTTCATGAAGAAGGACGTCGCGGCCGGCGACATCGCGCCGGAGCCAGCCGCAGGCGCCAAGAGCTTCAGCAATGACTTGCCGGAAGGCGCCTATTCGATTTGGGTCTGGCATGCTCCAATTGCAATGGCCTGTTCGGCATCAGCGAAGCAGGCCCGCTGGCAGATGGTTGGTCGATGATCGGCGCCGCGACGATGCGAGCAGCGCCGACGTTTAACGGCGAAAGCCTGACGCTCCCGGCTGATGGTACTTCCGTGACGCTGAACGTCCCTTATCCGGACTGGTCCGGACAGGGCTGATGCTCTGCACCCTGACAATTTGAAGCCCCTGACGCGTGCGCCAGGGGCTTCTGTGCCAAGTGCCTTCGCCGGTGCGCTTCAGCCGGTCCCCAGCAATCACGCGCTGCGCGATCGCTGGATAGGAAAGCTTAGAGACGATACCGGATCTGGTCAGACCAGAAGCGCTCAAGACGCGAGATCGTCTTGTTGAGCTGCGAGAGATCATCGGCGCGGACGCTGGCCGTCGGCTCGAGGGCTATTGCCTGTTTCTCGAACAGTTTCGCCACGCGGGCGCGGACCTTCTTGCCGCGGTCCGTCAGATGCAGCGTGACTGTGCGTTTGTCATCTTCAGAGCGCGTCTGGACGAGATAGCCGGCTTCCTGAAGTTTCTTCAAGTTGTAGGAAAGGCTCGTGCCAGCAAAGGCGCCGCGGGCGCGGAGCACGGAAGCGGCAGCTTCTCCTTCGCCGATCTCATAAAGCAGGAGCGCCTGGACGCCGGTCAGCGACCGTTCACCGCCACGCTCAAGGTCGTCCTTGACGACATCGTGCAGCCGGCGATGTGCCTGCTCGAGAAGCGACAGAGACTTGAGGAAAGACTCGCCGATAGAAGTATTCGCAGTTTCCTGCAATTCGATCATCATCATTTTCACCACCACTCAACTTTTGTTGTAGTTTGGGTGGAGTTACATGATGGGGGCTAATATTTCGATAAGCACCACAGAACAGATCAAGATTAGCGTTAATAAAAACGCTTTCGCATTAACCGTTACTGATACGCAACGTCCGCGTCTGGTCAGGCGAATGCGTCGACTTGCGCGTCTGCGCCGTACTTGGGGCTCGGGCCGTGTTTGTTGGTTTCCCGGCGTGAGTCCAAGCACATGAAGATAAACAGGATGAGACCGCCAATATAAGGCGTAAGGATCAGCAAGTAGAGCCATCCCGACAGATCCCGGTCATGCAGCCGCCGGACGGCGATCGCGATACCTGGTACAATACTGTATAGATAGAACAGCCCCGTGAAGAGGGGGATGAACTCGATACGATCTGGGTCCGTCGCGCTATAGGCCAATGCTGTTATAATAGTATCCGGTATGAGCAGCAGAATAAGCATGATGATCTGAAATAAAACAAATCCCCAATACTCGGCACGCCGGGCGCGGCCAGTGAAATTGAAGTAATTTCTGGATATTGCGCGCAGGAAATATTTGAACAGGCTGTCGCGTCCAGCCGGGGCAACGGGTGCGCCGGTGCGCACGCGCACTCCCTCAGGCGGGACGACCTGCGCCGCAAGCACGTAAATGTCGCGCGCTTCCTCACCGAGGGCAATGAAGTCGACCGGCGTGCCGGACGCCAGCGCGGCACTCTTGTGGACACGCGCCGTTGTGAACCGGTAGCGTTTTCCATCTTCCCCGAGGATCAGGCCGGCGCCGTCCGTGTTGTCAGGCTTGAGAACTTCGCCGCGCATGATGATGGGTCAGCCGGCCGGCCAGAACGTCAGTTCGTTCGGGCCGAGCCGTTCAAAATACTGGGCCACATCTGCGTCGCTTACATCTTCAAGGCGGGACGGTGACCACTTCGGTGCGTTGTCCTTGTCGACAATCACGGCGCGCACGCCTTCCAGGAAATCCGCGCTCTGCACCTTTCGCCAGCCGATACGGAACTCCATGCGCATACTGTCTTCGAACGTGTCTGCGGCGCGGCCTTCCCGGAGTTGCCGGAGAGCCACCTTAACAGTCTCCGGGCTTTTGGCGCGCAGGGTCGCCGCTTCAGTGCGCGCCCAATCGGTGCCTTCAGCGTCCAGCGCGGCGAGAATGTCTTCGGCCGCGTCAAACCTAAAGCAGCGATCGATCGCTTCGCGATACGGCTCGAAGCTAGCCTGGGCGCGGGCATGTGTCAGACGCGAGAGGATCTCGTTCAGCAAGTCTGCGGCGCCGGCGGAGAAGTCCGCGGCTTCGATCTGTCTCGACAGCGCGGGCACGAGTTCGGAGGGTAGGTAATGCGTGGCAATGCGCGCGGCGGCGACGTCTGCGCCTTTGAGGCGCGCGCCCGTCAGCGCGAGCCAGGTGCCGAGCTCCCCGCCGAGACGCGGCAGGAACCAACCTCCGCCGACATCGGGAAACAGGCCAATACCCGTTTCCGGCATCGCGAAGACCGTGCGTTCGGTCGCCACGCGGTGAGAGCCGTGCACGGACAATCCGACGCCGCCGCCCATGGTGACGCCGTCGATGATCGACAGGATCGGTTTAGGAAAAGCTTCCAGGGCTGCGTTCATCCGGTATTCGGTGCGGAAGAATTCCCGCGCCTCTGTAGCGTCTCCAGCTCCGCTTTCGGCCAGCATGCGGATATCGCCGCCGGCGCAGAAGCCGCGCGTGCCGTCCTGATGGTCGATCAGGAGAAGGTGGATGGATGGATCAGCCGCCCATGCCGTCACCGCTGCCAGAATGTCCCCGCACATCGGCGTGTTGAGCGCGTGCAGGGCAGAGGGGCGCATCAGCGTGATGCGGCCGAGCCCGCCCTCTTGTCGTATCAACACATCTGGATTCATCGGTGTCGACCGCCCTTCAAACTGTGAAGCAAAGGTAAATGCAGTGTTCCCAATTCAAGACAAGCTGTTTTGCCAAGCCTTTACACATTTGTGCCATAAATCAGGTTGATCCCAACCGTCCCAGCAACGGATACGCCATGTCCAGCCATTTTCTTCAAGGCCCTCGTCTCGACGTTGCGAAGTTCAATCGGCGCGGTCAACGCATACAGGTGGATGCTCGCGGGGTGGTCAAGCTTGGCTGGTTCAAAAAGCAGGAAGTCGAAGTCCGTGACGTCTCGCCGGGCGGGGCGCGCCTCAGCCTTCCCGAAGGTGTTTTGTTGCCGGATGAATTCGAGCTGCGTATCCCGCACTTCAAGTCTCCGCGTGCCTGCGTGAAGTGCTGGGAAAGCGGTCTCGAGATCGGCGTCGAGTTCAAGCTCGAGTAGCCGCGTTCAGGGCTCGGCTGTCGCCACGCGGCCTGTCAACATACGCGTCAGTGTTGCATCCTTGTCGATCAGGTGATGCTTGATCGCGGCCGCGACGTGCACGGTGATCAGGCCAGCGAGCGCATAGGCCATGACTGTGTGCGTGAAACCTGCGGCAGACTTGATCGCCTCGTTCTTCTCAAAACTCGGGATGGTGAACAGTCCGTAGATGTCGATCGGCCGTCCTGCGAACAGCGAGCCGAAGACGCCTGAGAGCGGCATCACGATGATGGCCGCGAGCAGCGCCCAATGTACCGCTTTCGAGGCCATGACTTGCCAGCCGGGCATCGTACTTGCGGTGGAGGCCGGGAAGCCCTGATTGAGGCGCCAGATCACGCGCCAGGCGACGACGATCAGCAAGACCGTGCCAGTTGCCTTGTGCAGCGCCATGATGGGGCCGCGCGCCTCGCGTGTGAGCCCGCCATACTCGAGGTAAAAACCGACGGCCAGCATGCCGAAGAATGCCAGCGATACGATCCAGTGATTGGCACGGGAGATGGCGTTGTAGGTGCCCGTCTTGGAATCGGTCATGTTGGCGGCCCTCCTTGCCAGCGAATGGGTCCGGCGAAAGGGTAACGGACGGTTTTCGCAGAGACCAGCGCTTATTTAATCCTAGCGATCTCTGAGAGAAGGTCGTCCCAGGCGGTCTCGGCCCCGGGCGTCCAGCCCGGGCCGGCCAGTTCCCGGAACGTGTCGCGCATCGCCGCGAACATCAGGTCAAACTCACCGGCGGGAACGCCGTAGCCTTCATGCTGCATTCGGCCTGCCGATATCAGAAACCGGGACGTCTCGCTGCCTTCAAGCAGCCCCAGGATGATGTTTAGGCAGGTCTCAAGCATCGAGCCGCGCACCCCCCCATCGCGGTCCATCACGAACAGGCTTTCCAGGTGGGGATAGGCCGCAAACAGCCGGTCATAGACAAGCGGCGCCGGATCGGCGCAGGCTTCGCTGGCGCGTTCGAGAGTGTCGAGAATCGCGGCGCTGTTCATGACCTCAATTTCTCTCATTCATGAAGGTTCGCGTCAAAGCTGACGTGGCGTAGGCTATTGCGCACATTCGGAGGCAGGCGCAGGGTGGCCCAAAATCAGGGAGGAAGAGATGAAATCACTCGAGGGCAAAACCGCGTTCGTGACAGGCGCAGCCTCCGGCATCGGACTCGGCATTGCAACCTCGCTTGCGCAAGCGGGTGTGAAGGTAATGCTATGCGACATCCAGAAAGACGCGCTCGACAAGGCGGTCGCAGACTTGCGCGCAACGAATGCAGACGTTGCGGGCGTGCTCGCCGATGTGTCCCTCAAGGACAACCTGCAACACGCCGCGGACGAGACCATTGCCCGGTTCGGTAAGGTGCATATCCTTGTGAACAATGCCGGCGTCGGCGGAGGCGGCGATTACGGCACCTGGACCGAAGGTGGCTGGAATTGGGTGATTGGCGTCAATCTGATGTCGGTGATCTGGGGCATCGAGATTTTCGGTCCGCTGATCGAGAAGCATGGCGAGGGCGGGCAGATCGTCTCCACCGCGTCCATTGCCGGGATGGTCGCGCTGACCAACCCAGCCTATGATGTTACAAAGTTTGGCGTCGTTGCACTGTCCGAGGACCTGCGCCCGAAACTTGCACCGCGCGGGATAGGTGTCTCCGTTTTGTGTCCGGGGGTCATTCGCACGAACATCGTGGATTCCGGCCGCAACATTCCGGCCCGCTTTGCCGGCCAGGTCCCGACAGCGCCGACGGAAGGTCCGGGTACGGAAGTTCTGAAGGCGGTCACAGCCGCCATAGCAAGCGGTATCGATCCGCTTTACGTGGGCGAACTCGTGCGGGAAGCGATCGAAGGCGACTGGCCGCACATTTTCACAGACCTCCAGTTCGAACCGCACATCGACGCGCGGTTTGCCACCATCAAGCAAGGCTTTGACCGGATCCGGGAGCGCACGCCGCGCCACTGATCCACCATTGCAAAAAAATCGCTGGCAATAGGAAATCAGACTTTTCCACAACGTGCTGCCACCTCAAGGTGCGCAGCCTCGCGGGGGCTGATCACACAGATATTCACGGCGGCAAGTCTCGCCGGCTTTGCTGAAGCGGCCCCTTGGGTGCGCGCGGGCGACGGCTGGCGCGGCGACTTGTATGGCGAATATGGCCTGGGCGACGCCTGGACCGTCAAAGCAATGGTCGGGTCTGTAACCTATCACGACTTCGAAGCCTTTGACCGCGATGCGTACCGCCTGACGCTCCGCCGAAAACTTCTGGACCACGGCAAGTGGTCGCTCGGGGCCGAGCAGGTTACTCGGCCGCCTCGGGTGGCAGGTAACCCGTTTCGAGCATGAGGTAGGCAATCACCGCGAGCCGGTCCTCGGGCTTGCGGACGCCGGAAAAACTCATGCGGTTTCCGGGAACGAAGCCGCGCGGGTTTGCCAGCCACTGCTCCAGCCGCTCTGGCGACCAGACAAAGGTCTCGGATTTCAGGGCTGGCGAATAGTCAAAATCGGGCGCCGATGCGACCTGCCGTCCGAACAGGCCATGCAGGTTTGGGCCGACGAGGTTGCCGCCGCCTTCGGCGGTCACGTGGCAGGACTGGCAGAGTTTCCATGTCCGCCGGCCCGCCGCGTAGTTTGCCGTGTTGTAGGGCGCCGGCAGCGCCGCAAACTCGAGACCGGGCGCGAGGGGCGCAGCCGGAGCGGATGCCTCAGGTGCTGCGAGCGCTGGCGCAGGCGTCTCGGCCTGAGGTGCTGGCTCTGCGCCGCAAGCTGCGACCAGGACCGTGCTCAGGCAAATGAGCAAACCATTGCGAAGCAGGCGCATGACGCGGCGATCCCTTTTGACGACATGCACCATCTGTGGCGCCATCGCTGGGTAAACTCAACCCGCCCCGGGTGCGGCGCCTTGGCGGCTGTGATGCGGGGGTTTGTCCGCCCGGGGTGTCGCTGCTATCAAGCTTCAAAGCGCCGAGATCCCTGAGGACCCAGACATGACTGACACGACCGCCGCCGGCCTTGCGCCTGCCGAACTGGCCCGCAAGGCCCAAGCCGGTGACATGGACGCGGCGCTCCTGCTCGCGCGGCAGCTGCTGGAGGCGGGCAAAGCCGAGGAGAGCTTCAACTGGATGCTGCTCGCGGCAAAGGACGGTCATCCGGTCGCGATCACTGAGCTCGGTCTGCGCCTCATTGTGGGCAACGGCGCGCCGCAGGATCCGCCCGCCGGCATCAAATGGATTGATGTGGCTGTGAAAGCCGGATTTCCGGAGGCCGTCCGCTGGCGGGCGCTGCTGCTGGCGGCCGGGGTGGCGGGCCCTCCGAATTTTGCTGCGGCGCTTAACCTGCTGGAAGCGGCGGCGCAGGCTGATGACGGCCCGGCGCAGGCGCAGCTGCTCGCGATTCAGGAATGCGGTATCGTCAATGACGAAGCGCTTGCGGCATTTCTGAACCCGCCCGCACCACTGCTGTTTTCCGAGTCGCCGTGGGTTGTTGCGGGCGAGCACATCCTGCCGGAGCTGATGTGCCAATGGTGGATCGCGAAGGCCGCAAACCAGCTGGAAAAGGCACGCGTGCACAATCCCGAGCTGGGCGGCCGGACGCAGGACAGCATTCGCACCAATTCCGGAACAGGCTTTGGTATCCTTCAGACGGACGTGGTCATGCAGCTCGGTCTCGCCCGCATCGCGGCGGCTGTCGGCCGTCCACGCAAGTGGCAGGAAGCGCCGAACGTGCTTCATTACGCGGTCGGCGAGGAATATGGGCTGCACTATGATTTTCTCGATCCGGCCAACCCGCATTTTGCCGCTGGCCTGTCGAAGTTCGGCCAGCGTCGCACGACAGCGCTGGTCTATCTCAACCAGAATTTCATGGAGGGTCAGACCTGGTTCGACGCGATCCAGAAACATGCCCGCACGCCGACCGGCGGCCTGATCGCGTTCGACAACGTGCTCGGCGATGGCACACCGGACAAACGGTCCCTGCACGCGGGCCTGCCCGTCACGCTCGGTGAGAAGTGGCTGCTTTCGGTGTGGATCCGTGACCGGGACCAACCGATCCTTTGACCCGCAGCGCTGCAGGGGACAGCGGCGCGCAGAGGGGTTAGACTGACAACCTGATGCCTGATTCTGTGCGCCCCCGCCCCGTGATCCTCCGTTTGCCGCCGGAGGTCGTCAACCGCATCGCCGCTGGCGAAGTGGTCGAGCGCCCCGCGGCTGTGGTGAAGGAACTCGTCGAGAATGCCCTTGATGCGGGCGCGTCGCAGATTTCGGTCGCCATCGAAGACGGCGGACTGAAGCGGATCCTGGTTGAGGATGACGGATGCGGCCTTTCGGGCAATGATCTCGCCGTCGCGCTCGAGCGGCACGCCACATCGAAGCTCGTGCCAGATGCCGAGGGGCATGTCGATCTTCTGAACATTCATACAATGGGCTTCCGCGGCGAAGCCTTGCCGTCGATTGCTTCGGTCAGCCGTATGCGGATCGTCAGCCGTGCGGCAGGCGAGGCATCAGCCGAAATTTCCTCCGACGCCGGACGGATCGACGGCCCCAGGCCGGCGGCTTTCACGGGTCGGGGAAACACTGGCACGCGTATAGAAGTCGGCGATCTTTTCCACGCCACGCCCGCGCGTCTGAAGTTCATGCGCGGCGAGCGCGCTGAGGCCTTGGCCGTGACCGACGTGGTCAAGCGTCTGGCGATGGCCAACCCGTCGGTTGGCTTCACGCTGGAGAATAATGGCCGGACTGTCCTTCGCTTTGTGGCAGAGACGGCAGATGAGACTGGACGGCTAGCCCGCCTTGGCGCGATCATGGGCCGCGAGTTCAGCGACAATGCCATTGCCATCGATGCTGACCGGGACGGCGCGCGCCTCTCGGGCTTTGCGGGCCTGCCGACCCTCAATCGCGGCAATGCCCAAATGCAATACCTATTCGTGAACGGACGGCCGGTGAAGGACAGAATGCTCACCGGTGTCGTCCGCGCTGCTTATCAGGATTTCCTCGCCCGTGACCGCCACCCCATGCTGGCGCTGTTTGTGGACCTCGAGCCGGAGGAAGTGGACGTCAACGTCCATCCGGCGAAGACGGAAGTGCGCTTCCGTGATGCGGCCAGCATCCGGGGACTGATGATTGGCGCGCTGCGCCACAGCCTTGCTGGGGCAGGCCACCGTGCGTCGACGACGGTCGCAGGCTTTGCTTTGGGCAGGGCGCGGCCGGAAGAGGCGTCCACGGGCGTGTTGTGGCAGGCGGCCTATTCTCCGAGCCTGCGGCCCGTGACGCTGCTGCGCGGCGTAGCGCAAGCGCCTAGAGATGCTTTCGTGCCGGAAAACGCCCCCGCGGCGCGCATCGAGGCAGAGCCAGCCGCGTCAGGCAAAGGCGAATTCCCGCTCGGCGCGGCCCGCGCGCAAGTGCATGAAACTTACATCATTGCTCAGACAGCGGACGGTATCGTCATCGTCGATCAGCATGCAGCCCATGAGCGTCTCGTCTACGAGGCGATGAAGCGGCAGATGGAAGAGGGCGGTGTGCTCCGGCAGGCCTTGCTGATCCCGGATATCGTGGAATTGACCGAGGAAGAGGCTTCGCGGATCCTCGAGCGCGCCGGTGATCTGGCCGCGCTCGGCCTCGAACTTGAAGCCTTCGGAACGGGCGCAGTCTGTGTGCGGGCAACGCCCGCCTTGTTCGGCGAGATGGACACGGCGGGATTGCTGCGAGACCTCGCCGATGACTTTGCCGAATATGAAGCGGGCCTGGCACTGAAGGAGCGGTTCGAGGAAGTGATGGGCAATATGGCATGTCGCTCATCGGTGCGGGCGGGGCGCCGCCTCACAGGCGACGAAATGAACTCCCTGCTGCGCCAGATGGAGGCAACGCCTCATTCCGGCCAATGCAATCATGGCCGCCCGACTTATGTTGAGCTGAAGCTTTCCGACATCGAGCGCCTGTTCGGGCGGCGCTAGGCGCGAGCCTTCAGTCGCCAGACAAGCCCTTCAGCACATATCCGACCGGGGTGCAGGTTCCCGTGGTGATGGTATGTTTGGTGATGTCAAAGGCCTGTCCAGGCTCGGGTTGGGCATTGATCGCGGCAAAGTCGACCAGGTCCAGGAAGAATCCAGAGCCGCTCGCCTCGCGCAATTCGACGTCGCCGCCAGAGACTTGCACGATCGACGCTTGCACGACGGTCGTTTCATAGCTGCATGCGCCGCCGATGACTGGAGGATCCACGGGATCGGTGCTGACCGCCGGCGCTAAGTCCGCAGGCGGACGGATGAGATTGAAGGAAACCGGCGCGCAGGTACCTTGCGTGATTGTCTGCTTCATCACAGGGTACACAGGTCCAAATTCCGGAATGAGGCCCACTTCTGTGAACTGGCTGTATTGCAGGTTAAACGTGGTGCCGTCGGCGGCGGTCATGGCGACGCCGCCATCGGCAGAAATGGCGGCGACGGCCGCGACCGTCTCAGCGGAGCCGTAGCTACACGCGCCGCCAATGACCGTTTCTTCGGGCGGCAGCGGCGCGTCCTCGCAGGCGGGCGTCAAGGCGATGGCGGCGGAAACAAGGGCGAGGGCAAGACGGTTCATCCGGCGCATCCTTCATGTATGGGCAGGGCAACTGTATCCTTTGGGGTCGGCGCCGCAAGCCTGCCCGTCCGGCCATTGCCGCTTCAGACGCTGATGACCCGGCCTGGGTTCATGATGTTTTGCGGATCGAGCGCCTTCTTGATGGCCCGCATGGCTTCGGTCGCGGCCGGCGGGCGCAGGCGGGCAAGTTCGTCGCGCTTCAGGCGGCCGACGCCGTGCTCGGCCGAGATCGACCCTCCAAAAGCGGTGACCGTTTCGAACACACAATGCGTGACAGCCGCCTCGTGGGCTTTCAGCACACGATCGCCAGAGCCCGCTGGCTCCACGACGGAATAGTGCAGGTTCCCGTCGCCTACGTGCCCGAAAATGACAAATTCCGCCAGCGGAACAATTGCCCGGACAGCGGCGTTGCAGGCCTTGATAAAAGCCGGAATCCGGCTGATCGGAACCGAGATGTCCTGGTTCAGCGCAGTGCCATAGGCTCGCTTGGACAGCGGGATGGTTTCGCGGATATGCCAGAAGGATTTGGCCTGGGTGTCGCTGGCAGCGATCGCGGCGTCCTGGACGAGCCCGGCTTCGGCGCCGGCTTCAAGGGCAGAGGTGAGCAGCGCCTCGGCCTGCTCTGCGCGAGGCTGCGAGATTTCGACCAGCACGCGCCATTCTGCATTGGCGGGAAGTGGATCGCGCGTACCCGGGATATCGGCGGCGACCATCGCGACGGCGTTGGCGGGGATGATTTCGAAGCTCGTCACCGAGTCGCCCGCATGGTCGCGCACGAGGGCGAGGAGTTTCACGACATCTTCTGCGGTCGCAACGATGACCCAGGCGGTCGCACGCTGAACTTTCGGGAACAGCTTGAACGTCGCCGCCGTAATCAGACCGAGTGTGCCTTCGGCGCCCGCGAACAGGTGCTTGAGGTCATAACCCGTGTTGTTCTTACGCAGTCCTGACAGACCGTCCCAGATCTCGCCGGAGGGTAACACGACTTCGAGGCCGAGGATAAGATCGCGCATCATGCCATAGCGAAGCACGGCGACCCCGCCCGCGTTCGTAGAGATAAGGCCGCCCAGCGTGGCGGTGCCCTGCGAGCCAAGTGAAAGAGGAAACAGGCGGTTTGCCGCGTCCGCCGTTTCCTGCGCGCTCACCAGCGTCGCGCCTGCTTCGATCGTCATCGAGTTATTGAAGGGGTCGACCTCGCGCACGGCGGTCATGCGCGTCATCGAGACGCAAACTTCGCCATGCGGCGTGCCGCCATCGACGAGGCCTGTATTGCCGCCCTGCGGTGTAATGGCGATGTTGTGCTGCACGCACAGTTTCACCAGCGCGGCCGCCTCGGCTGTGGAGGCGGGGCGGGCGATGAAGGGTGTGTCGCCCTGGTAACTGCCTCGCCAGGGGGTTGAAGCGGCAAGCCGCTTTTCCGGATCATCGGTCCAGCCCTTGGGGCCGAGCAGGTCTTTGGCAGCGGCGAGGAAGGCAGGGAGCGGCTTCATGCGGGCAGTTTACGCATTTCTCGCACCATGGCGAGGCCTGCGAAGCTGATGTCGCCCAGGCGGGCAAGCAGGGTAGCGAGGTCTGTCGCAAGGAAGAAGGGTGCGGGACGCATCGGATCAGAACAGGCTGCCCTGCGGGCCGGGCGTACGCGGCGCAGATTGAGATTTCAGCTTTGGCGGGGCTGCGTCGAGGGGTGTCGCTGCGACATCGCCATCTGCAAAGCTGACCTTGAATTGCTCCGTACCCGACGCAACAGCCGCAGACCGAATAAGGCGGCCATCGCGATCGCGCACAAGCGCGTAGCCGCGCTTAAGTGTGGCCTGATAAGACAGGGTTTCGAGCAGCTTGGCTTCGGTGGCGAGAGCCTTCGTGCGCCGCTCGATGAGACGCATCAGGGCTGGACGTGCCCGCACGGCGGCATCGCGCAGGCGTTTGTAGCCTTGTCGGATTTCCGATTTGAGCATGGCGGGCGAAAGCTGGAGGCGCGAGAGCCTGAGGCGGGCCTTCTGGGTCAGGGCGAGGGCAGCCTTCGGCAGGTTCGTCGCCGCAAAATCCAGCCTCTGCCTTGCAGGTTGAAGCAGCATGTCCGGGCGGGGCAGGCGTGCCGCAGCCAGCTTGTCGCGGCTACGCGTCAGCGCGCGCGAAAGCGCCCGCTTCAGCCGCTCTGCACTTTCACTGGTGGACAAGAGAAGCTCTGTCCGTACAGGGACGGCCATTTCTGCCGCACCTGTCGGTGTGGGTGCGCGCTGGTCGGACACGTAGTCGATCAATGTCGTATCGGTCTCGTGGCCTACAGCCGATATGAGCGGAATCTCGCTTTCGAAGGCGGCACGTACGACGATTTCCTCGTTGAACGGCCAGAGGTCCTCGATCGAGCCGCCGCCGCGCGCCACGATCAGCACGTCCGGCCGGTCTGCGCCCGCCATCGCGTTGAAGCCGCGGATGCCGGCTGTGATCTGGGCGGCGGCCTGCTCGCCCTGAACCAGAGCCGGCCAGACGATGACGCGGCAAGGAAAGCGGTCTCGGATACGGTGGAGGATGTCGCGGATCACGGCGCCGGTCGGCGAGGTGACGACGCCGATGGTGCGCGGAAGGTAAGGCAGCTTCTTCTTGTGCTTTGGGTCGAACAGGCCTTCGCCAGCCAGCTTCTTCTTGCGCTCCTCAAGCAGCTGCATCAGTGCGCCAGCGCCGGCAGGCCGCATGGTGCCCGCGATCAGTTGGTAGGCCGAGCGCCCCTCATAGGTCGAGAGGCGGCCCGTGGCGATGACTTCAAGCCCTTCTTCCGGCCGGAAGGGCAGGCGCTCGACCTGGCCGCGCCACATGATTGTATTGAGCACGGCCTTATCGTCTTTAAGGTCGGCATACATGTGCCCCGATTTCGCTATGGTCACCCGCCCAAGCTCTCCGCGAACGACGACGTGGTCAAAGTTCGTCTCGATCGTCCGCTTGAGGCTGGCGGCGAGTTCGGAAACGGAGAGTTCGGCCTGATTGGTGGGGCTTGAATCGGACATGAGGACTTGATCCCATGCGCGGCCCGGCGCATCAAGCCGCCCCATGAACATACTCCTCATCGGATCGGGCGGCCGCGAGCACGCGCTCGCCTGGAAAATGGCGCAGTCGCCGCTTGTCGACGTGGTGCACTCCGCGCCCGGAAACCCGGGCATGGACGAAATTGGTCCGTGCTTTGATGTGGCGGCTGATGACATTGACGGCCTGGTCAAGCTGGCACTGCAGATCGAACCCGATCTGATCGTTATCGGACCCGAAGCGCCTCTTGCGCTGGGGCTTGCAGACATTCTGCGCGCGCGCGGGTTTGACGTGTTCGGGCCGAGCCGGGAAGCCGCGCAACTTGAGGCGTCGAAGGCCTTCTCCAAGGCGCGGATGATGAAGTACGGCGTGCCAACTGCCACTTACGGCGAGTTCACAGAGGCTGCGTCCGCAAAGGCCTTCCTGCGCACGATGACCGCACCCTACGTTCTGAAAGCGGACGGTCTCGCAGCGGGCAAGGGTGTCGTGATCACGCAGTCGTTGGAAGACGCAGACGCCGGCGTCGACGAGATGTTGTCCGGCAAATTCGGTCCGGCCTCCGCGACGCTGGTGATTGAGGAGTTCATGCACGGCGAAGAAGCCAGCGTCTTTGTCATCACCGATGGCAGGGGTGCGGTGTATCTGCCGGCGGCGCAGGACCACAAACGCGTGGGCGACGGCGATACCGGACCCAACACAGGCGGTATGGGCGCCTATGCGCCCGCCCCGGTCGCCAGCGAGCAGATCATGGCGCGCGTGAAGCGTGAGATCGCCGAGCCGATGCTGGAGGGCATGGCAAAGGACGGGATTCCCTATCAGGGCGTGCTCTACATCGGCATCATGATCACTGCCGAAGGTCCGAAAGTCGTTGAGTTCAATGCACGATTCGGCGATCCGGAATGCCAGGTGCTGATGGTTGGTCTTGCCGGCGATATTGTCCCGGCGATCCTTGCGTCAGCGACGGGCGCTCTCAAAGGCAACGAGGCCGCGTTTGAATCCCTGTTCGAACTTGACCGGTTTCAGCCGACCGCCACAGTTGTGCTTGCGGCCAAGGGCTATCCCGGAAGCTACACCAAAGGCAGCTTGATCGGTGGACTGAAAGATGCCGACAAGATCGAGGGTGTCACGGTCTTCCAGGCGGGCACCGGCTCGGCGCCAGACGGCGCGCTGATCGCCAATGGCGGACGCGTGCTGAACGTCACGGCGAGTGGCGACACCCTGCGCGAGGCGGTTGACCGCGCCTATGCCGGCGTTGCGGCGATTGACTGGCCGGAGGGCTTCTGCAGAAGCGATATCGGCTGGCGTGCGTTGCGCTAGCCTGCATTGAAATCGGGAACTCTAAAACGTCTCTGCGGCGACTGGCGCGCGCTGTCTTGATTGATCTTGCGACAAAGCGCCGCAAATGTCCGGTTATGCCCGCGAACAGAAATCCAACAACGCCCGATGCCCGTTCTGAACTGCGCAAACGTCCGGCGCGGGGCCAGGAAACGCGGCGGGTGATCGTTGAGCGTCCATCGAATGCCTCGACAGGCCCGGTTATGCGGGCACGTCAATCGAAACCGTTGTGGAGCAGTCCGGGATGAGCCGGGGATGGGTGCTGAATCAGTTCCAGGCACGTCTTGCGCTGATGACAGCCACGACGCACGCAGCGATGCAGACCATCATCGACGATGTGTAATACCGCTCCGGAGCAATCGGAGATCCGGGCGCCCCTTATGCGCGGGATCTGCTAAGTAGTTTGGCAGACCCAGATCCTGCCTTCCGGAACCGCCCTTCCGCAAATTCTGCAGGCGGCCCGCTGGGACGAACGGCTTGCCCTTGCTCTGCGGCCGCCTGCAAAGCGGATTGAGGCGGGAATCGATGTTTAACCCCCAATCTGTCACGCGCTGCGCGTATTCCGGAAAAGGACGATGACGCCATTCTCGTTCATGCCCGCTTTATCGTCTTGAGCTGGCGCCGGCTGACACCCGAGTTGAAGCACGATCCGAACCGGTCGGTGATCCATGAGGCCCGGGCTCACATCCGTCGGCTGCAGGATGCCTATTGTGACAGGTTTCTGAACCTGTCGTGACGTTTCGTTTGCCATCGGGCTTGGCTGGCGGTTCGTCGGATCAGGCCGCCTGCTCGTCCTTGAACCAGACTTCGACAGTCCCCTTGAAGGTCAGGGTCAGAGGATTGCCCTTGCGGTCCATAGCCTTTCCGGCTGTCAGCTTGATCCAGCCTTCTGACACGCAGTATTCTTCGACAGTCGTCTTTTCCTCGCCCTTGAAGCGAACCCCGACGCCTCGGATGAGAACGTCGTAATTGTAGAAGGGACTACGCGGATTTACGGAAAGGCGGTCGGGAGGCGTATCGGTCATGCGCCGGGGTTTAGCCGGGCAGGCGGGCTGATTTCAAGCCCTCGGTTGCCGCGTGCCGGCAAAAGAGTAGATCGGGTTGAAAGGGAGTTCATTCATGACGCCGCGCAATCCAGACGTTCCCCCCGCCATGGGCAAGATAGACAGCCGTTTCGGCCTGGCTTTTTTCAAGCTCGTCGAGCGCGCGCTGCTCTTGCTCACGGCAGGATTGACCATCATCGCGGCGGTGACCGAAGTCTGGAACATTTACATCAAGCAGGAAGTCGGACTGGCAGACATCCTTTTGATGTTTCTGTACGTCGAAGTCATCAGCATGATCGCGGTGTTCTATACCGGGATAGGCTCCCCCTTCATCTACCCGATTTTCATCGCGATCACGGCGATCGCGCGCCTCATTGTGCTTCAAGGCAAGGACATGGCGCCCGAGAAGGTCGTTCTGGAGGCCGGGGCGATCCTTATTCTTGCTATCGCGGTTGTCGTTGTCGGGTATGCCAAACGCAACTGACGCGCGCTGACTAATTGCCCACGAAGATGAACGTGCCTTCGGGCACTGTCTCGATGAACCGGGCAAGATCAACCTTCGAGAACACGATGCAGCCGTTCGAGCGCCCGAGCTTTCCATGCTGCCTCAGGAATCCGGGCTCTGCATAGCTGGCGGCATGGATCACGATGGCCCGCGCCCGCGATGTCTTGTTCGATTCATCGAGGCCATCGAGACGGAAGGACTGGCCATGTTTGCCGGTATATTCTTCTGCCAGACGCAAGAGGCCCTCGGGGCTTGCCTGCGATCCGGGGATGCTGGAGAAACTGTCGAGAAATCCGTCGTGATCACTGTCCGAACCAAGCCCGTGGGCGGCGCGAAAGGCGCTGACCGCGCCGCTCTCCAGATCGATCACGAAGACACGCTCCTTGCTGGAATGACGGCTGTAATCGACGACGACGATCTTGCCGGTCGCATGGCCGTCATGGCCGCGCGCTTCAATGGCCTCGATGGCGCGTGCCAGCAGCGCAGGCTGGATACGACCGTCCGGATCAAGCGGCTGGGACTGTGCGGCGCCGGATATAGAAAAAAACATTATCATAAACAACGCTTTGAGGCGGATGATCAAGTCGGTCTCCTCGTATTGATCCCGCACTGGCGACGCTGGGGCAGGTCTTGGCGTTCCGGACCATGATTGTATGGTAGGGTCCGGAATCCGGCAGAATTTAGGGAGCGCGACATGGCAGAGGCGGCAAACGCACAGGACCTGTTTTCAGGCACAAAGCCGGTGGTGGACAGCCACAAGTTCAACGAGGCGAACCTCGCCGCCTGGATGGAGGCGCATGTCGAGGGCTACGAGGGTCCGCTCGAAGTGCGCCAGTTCAAGGGCGGCCAGTCGAACCCCACCTACCAGCTGGTGACACCGAAGAAGAAGTACGTGATGCGCCGCAAGCCGCCGGGTAACCTTTTGCCCAGCGCGCACGCCGTCGACCGCGAGTTCACGATCATCAGCGCGCTCTACCCGCTCGGCTATCCCGTGGCCAGGCCCTATGGATTGTGTACGGACGAAAGCGTCGTTGGCACGATGTTCTATGTGATGGATATGATGGAAGGCCGTATCCTCTGGGATGGCACGCTGCCGGACTATGAGCCCGCGATGCGCCGCAAGATCTACGAAGCGAAGATCAAGACTTTCGCCGAACTGCACAATGTGGACTGGAAGAAAGCCGGCCTCGAAGGCTATGGCAAGGAGGGCGATTATGTGGCCCGGCAGATCCACCGCTGGACCAAGCAGTACAAGGCCTCTGAGACGATCCACATCCCGGAAATGGAAAAGCTGATCGAGTGGCTGCCGAAGAACATCCCGCCGGGCGACATGACCACCATCGTGCACGGGGATTACCGGCTGGACAACATGGTGCTCCACCCGACCGAGCCACGCGTCATCGCCGTGCTCGACTGGGAGCTCTGCACGCTCGGTGATCCGATCGCGGACTTTTCCTATCACCTCATGAACTGGGTCATGCCGCCCGGCGATTCCACGCGCGGCTCGATCATGTCGATCCCGGACCTGAAAGCCTGGGGCATCCCGACAATGGAAGAGTATGTGGCAATGTACTGCGCCCATACCGGCCGCAAGGGCCTGCCGGAGCTCGACTATTACTTTGCCTACAACGCCTTCCGCCTCGCCGGCATCCTGCAGGGCATCATCGGCCGAGTGCGCGACGGCACCGCCAACAGCGCCAACGCCGAGTCGAACGCGGCCCGTGTCGTGCCGCTTGCCAGGTTTGCCTACACCTATGCCCAACGTGCCGGGATGGAGGGGTGACTTCACCCGTACCGGGCCCGCCCGGCGGTCAATCCGGACGAAAGCTGCTGACCCAAAGGGAGCTGTTCCTGCTTGCCTTTGCCGGCGCGGTCGTCACGGCGAATGCCTATTACATCCATCCGATCATCTCGCTCGTTGCGAAGGACTTTGGCGTCTCGCCCTCCGAAATCGGGCTCGTGCCAGCGTTGAACCAGATCGCGCTTGCCGCCGGCATCTTCTTTCTGCTCCCGCTGGGCGACCGGTTCGGCAACCGCGAACTGGCCACGCTGTTTGCGGCGGCTCAGCTTGCCGGGCTTTGCGTCATGGCATTTGCGTCTTCGTTCTGGATGTTCGTTGCGGGCTCCACCTTCCTCGGCTTTTCGACCATCACGCCTTACCTGCTGCCGGCCTATGCCTCGAAGCGTGTTGCGCCGCAGAAGCTTGGTCAGGCAACCGCTACACTTACGACTGGTGTGATTGCGGGCATCCTCGTCGCACGGGTCGGGGCCGGGTGGATCGGTGAACATCTGGGCTGGCGCTGGGTCTATTACGGGGCCGCGAGTGTCATGTTTCTGGTGACGCTGCTGTTGCCGCGTCTCATGGAAGGACGCGAGAAATCCGACGATCCGGCGCCGCCCTTCAACTACTTTTCCCTCGTCCTGTCGGTGTTCCCGATTGTTCGTCAGTATCCTGAAGTCTTGCTCTCGGGCGCCATCCAGGGCCTCGGATTTGGCATCTTCCTGGCGGTCTGGTTGGGGCTTGGCCTGCATCTCACGAGCGCGGAGATGGGCTACGGCGCCGATACCGTTGGCTATCTGGCCGCCGTCTCCCTGCTCAACCTCGTCACGACACCCGCCCTCGGCGCCTGGGCGGACCGGACTGGCCCGCGCCGGGCACGCGTGATCATCTCGCTGGTTCAGTTCGCGGCGGTCTGCCTGCTCGGGCTGTTAGGCCACAGCCTCTGGCTTCTGTTGATCCCCATCGTTGCGATGAACCTTGTCGGCCCGCTGATCGATATCACCGGGAGGATGACCTTCCTCACGCTTGCGCCCGGCGTGCGCACACGCCTGATGACAGCTTACATCGTGTTGATGTTCATCGGCGGCGGATCTGCCAGCTGGGCGGCGACCTACGTGTACGAGCATGAAGGCTGGCATGGCACCGCGCTGCTCACCGCGTTACTCTCGGCCCTGCTGGTCACGCTGTCTTTCATCGGCCTGCGGTTTGACCCGGCGCGCCGCAAGACGGGATGACGGCGCACGCCGCAAATGGCAGACTGAATAAAAGGGGGAGACACCATGACTGAGATCCTGAAGGGCGAACTGCGCCGTCCGGTCAACCTGCTCACCGAGCAGAAGTATGCGGGCCACAAATCCTTGCACGATGATGCGGAAGCTGCGCGCCTCGGCATCAAGGCCGGGCCGATTGAGGGGCCAACGCATTTTTCGCAGTTTGTGCCACTGATCGCCGGTGTCTGGGGCAGGGACTGGTTTGAGCAGGGGTGTTTCTCCTGCCACTTCCTCAATATGGTGTTCGAGGGCGAAGAGGTCCGCGCCGAGATCGATGAGCCTGCGCCGAACGCAACCCGCACGCTCGCCCGCGCCTTCAAGGCGGATGGCACGCCCGTGCTCGAAGCGAGCGCCAGCCTCGGACCCGATCACGGCGAAACCCTGCTCGAAGGGCGTCTCAAGGCCCTGCGTCCGGCACGAGACCTCGTCATTCTTGCAGACCTTAAAGCAGGCATGACCGGCGCCGACAGCGAGATCGTCCGCATGGGGCCGGACCAACACATGGGCGATCTTTATCCCTTCTCGCTGGCTGACAAGCTCAAGGTCATCACCGAGACCGATCCAATGTATTCTGGTGCCGGCGCCTCGCCATGGGGCCGCGCTGTCATCCCGCTTGAGATGGTCAGTGTGCTGGCAAACTATTCCAGCCCTGGCGCCCGCTTCCCGGTTAAGAACCCGAGCATCGGCCTCTTTGCCGACCTGGAAATCCGGATGATCGACGGCCCGCTCTTTGTGGATCAGGACTACCTCCTTCGGCGCGAAATTGTGGCCTTGTCGGAATCCCGCCGGGTTGAGAATTACTGGGTCCGCACGCGCATCTTCGATGCAACCGGCAAGAAGCAGGTTGCCGAAATGCTGCTCAATCACGGTGTCATGAAGGCCAGCTATCCGCACTATCCGCCGGAACGCCTGGCCTGAAGCGGGATCACGAAGGCTCGTTTCTAGGTATTTGTCCGGACTGAAATAGTATCCCATCGCGCGCTAAGATCCGGCGTTGGCCAGGTCCAGCCCCAGGTCCAGCCGTTGTGCGTCGAGGCGATCATGAAACTCAAAACCGGAACTTGGGTCCTCGTTGCCGATGGTGGCCGCGGCATCATTTTCGAGAACGAAGGCACAGCCGCAGCGCCGAAGCTCAAGATTGTGCGCGACTATGACGAGCCCCACGCGCGCAACAGTGACCTGGGCGAAGATAAGCCGCCGCGCGCCTTCAGTCCGGCCGACGGACGGCGCGCGTCTCTTGAAGGCACAGACCTGCACCAGGTCGCAGAAGACAGGTTCATCAACCGGATCGCCCACGACCTCTCGGAGGCCGCTGCCAGAAACGCGTTTCGCGAACTCGTCGTCGCAGCGTCTCCCAATGCGCTCGGCACGTTCCGGAAAGCGGCGAGGGCCGAGCTCTCGGACCGCGTCGTCATCTGGCTAGACAAGGACCTGACAAAGCACCCTGTTGCCGGGATAACAGCGGCCGTCATCAAGGCGCTTGAAGACAGTACATTGGGCTGAGCCTTTTTTGGTTCTTGGTTTTCTCGAAAAGACGACAGATAGTCGGCGCTTTCAGGGAGCATCTCCATGCCCGGCTTCGAAACGATCGTCTACGAAACCCGCGAAGGCCACGCCCGCATCACGCTGAACCGGCCGGCCAAGCTCAACGCGCTCTCCTATGTCATGCAGAGTGAGCTATCGGCCGCGCTTTGGGAGGCGGACAATGACACGTCCGTACACAGTGTAATCCTCGAAGGCGCGGGCCGGGCCTTCTGTGCCGGCTATGACTTGTCCGGCGCAGATGGCGAGGTGCCCGTCTCCGCTGCTGAGGACAAGGCGACGAAAACCTATCGGGGCCATCGCTCGATCGATGACGACGCCTGGCAGCTTGAGCGTCAGCAGCGGTGGCGGATGGCGATCTTCGACATGCACAAGCCAGTCATCGCGAAGGTGCATGGCTATTGCCTCGCCGGCGGCTGCGACCTTGCGCTGATGAGTGATATGGTGATCGCTGCCGACACCGCCACCTTCGGCTTTCCGCCGGCGCGCGATCTCGGCGCGTTGCCTAATCAGTTCTGGGTCTATCATTGCGGCCCGCAATGGGCAAAGCGCCTGATGCTGACCGGCGATACCATCACCGGCACCGAAGCCCAACAGATCGGTCTCGTCATGAAGTCCGTGCCAGAGGCCGACCTTGAAGCCGAGGTGGCCGGACTTGCCGCGCGCCTTGCTCTGATCGACCCGGACCTGCTTTCCGCCAACAAGCGCATCGTGAATCTCGCGATGGAACTGATGGGTGCGCGTACGCTGCAACGCCTCGCTGTTGAAAACGATGTGCGCGGGCATAACACGCGCGCTGCGGGCGGCTTCCGCAAGTCGGTGCAGGAGAAAGGTCTGAAGGCCACGCTTCGCGCCCGCGACGCTGCCTTCGGCGATGGCCGCGCGCGCGTAGACGGCCCGGAAAGGCGCGATGCAGCTGGGCGGCTGATCGAGGACTGACGGCTTGCGGCCTCTGCTACATGAACGAACCTGAACCGCGCATTCAAACCGCGTTCAGTGCGGCCGGTTCAAGTTCCAGACTGTTCGAGCGCCAGTTTCACTCACGCGCAAGACGTAAACCAGGAGTCTGAACCATGAACCGCCTTCTTTCTACAACCGCCGCAGTCCTGTTGGTCCTCAGCCTCGGCACCGCCCATGCGGAAGGACGCAACCGCGTCCGCATTGACCAGTCCGGCTATGCCAACGGCGCAGCTTCCGCCCAGCAAGGTGATCGCAACGGCACCGTCGTCGTGCAGCGCGGCAGCGGCCAGTACGCCCGCGGCGTGCAGACCGGCTACAACAACTTCCTGCGCATGGACCAGTACGGCACGCGCAACCGTGCCGCGACCGCCCAGTACGGCGAAAACAACTTTTCAGCCACCGGTCAGGAAGGCCGCAATCTGCGCGCCGACACGCTCCAGACAGGCGTCGGCAACGTCTCGGGCATCGCGCAGATCGGCACCAACAACACCGCCGTGGCAGATCAGGACGGCTACAACAACACGTCCGGAATCATCCAGGTCGGTAACGGCCAGGACGTGACCGTCCGCCAGCGCGGTGACGATAACATCTCTGTCGTCGTGCAGAGCGGTTACAACTGAACCGGCTTGCGGGAAGGCCGCTCGGACTTCCCGCAACGCTCAGGCCTCAAGGAACAGGATCCATGAAGACGCTCATCACAGTCGCGGCGCTTGCGGCCATCACGGCATGCGCCGCCCAGTCGCCCATCGCCGCCTATGCCGATCCAGCGCCCCTGGTTGCGCATCCGCCTATCAAAGACAGTGTACGGACGGGATTTGCCGAACCCGTGCCTTATGCCGCCTGCAAGATACGCGCAACACGAACCGCCGACGGTCTTCGGCTCGAAGCGATCGCGCAATCGGATCAGTTCGTTCCGGCGGCCTATGAGTTTTCGATTTCGTCAAACGCGCCAGGGGGGGCGTCTGATGTGACGCAAGGCGGCGAGGTCGATCTCGTCAGCGGGCGAAGTGCCACACTCGGCGTCGCCGAGATCCCGCGCGGCCGTTATCGCGCCGTCCTCACAATTGATGGTCCGGACGGCGAACTCTGCCGTCTCGAACGCCGCTCCTAGGAGATCCCGACATGCGCCCTCGCACCCTTCATCTTTGCGCCGTCCTCATCACCAGCTTGACGCTGTCCGGCACGGCCGCGGCAGACGGTTTCCGTGTCCGAACGGGTCAACTCCGCGCTGTCGCTGCCCCGGCCAGCGTTGTTTCGACGATCCAGGAAGGGCGCGGTAACGCGGGGAGCGTCGTGCAGACCGGCAGCGGGAACACAGCGGGCCTGCGCCAGTTCGGACGCACCAATACCGGCGCGATCACGCAGGTGGGTTCCGGCAACACCGGATGCCTCATTCAGGCCGGACGAAATCTGGACGGTTCCATCGAACAGGTCGGCGATAACCAGACCACCGGTCTGGTCCAGACCCGTTGGGGTTCAAGCGAGATCCCTGCGGAGGTCTGCCTGACCGCAACCACGCGGGAAGACGTAATGGCTTACGTAACGGCGCAGCCCGAGTTCAATCCGCGCGGCCGCATGAGGAGCCGCCTGCGCGGCGAGCCCTGAGTCTCGCGCGACCTGACCGCACCGCTTTGATTCTGCGACGAAACTCATTACCGTCCCCGCAAACGTTCCGGGGAAGGACCCAAGATGAAGAAGCTCGCCGCTGCGCTGATCGGCGCTGTCTCCCTCGCCGCAGTGGCCCACGCGCAGGACGTTGTCATCCAGGCAGGCCATGTGCTTGCGGTGCCTGGGGAAGGCTACCTTACCAACCAGACGATCCTCGTCGAGGATGGCCGCATCGTCTCGATCACGCCCGGCTTCTCCAAGCCGGAAAACTATCCGGTCATCGACCTGAAGAAGGCCTACGTCCTGCCGGGCCTGATCGACAGCCACGTCCATATCACGGGTGAGACCTCGCCCAGCGAACGGATTGAGGCGTTCGAAGATTCGCAAGTCGATGTCGCCTTCAAGGGCGCCGCCTTTGCGCTCACCACGCTGAAAGCCGGCTTCACAACAGTGCAGGATGTCGGCGGCCCAAATGATTCCGTGTTCGGCCTGAGGGATGCGATTGCGCGCGGCGCGGTTCCCGGCCCGCGCATCCGCGCATCCGGCCAGGCTGTGTCAATTACCGGCGGGCACGGTGATATCAACGGCTACTCGGCTGAAGTAATGGCCGCCTTGACCGGCTCCTCCATCTGCAACGGCGCCGATGATTGCCGGCGGGCCGTCCGCCAGCAGATCAAGGAAGGCGCCGATTTGATAAAGATCACGGCAACGGGCGGCGTATTGTCGAACACGTCCGCCGGCCTCGAGCAGCAATTCTCGGACGATGAACTCGCCGCCATCGTTGAAGCGGCGCATGCGATGGGCCGCCAGGTGACCGCGCATGCGCATGGTAAGGGCGGCGTTGATGCCGCGCTCAGGGCCGGCGTCGATTCCATTGAACATGGCACCTATCTCGACGAGGAATCGATTTCGCTGTTCAAGGAGAAGGGCGCGACCCTCGTTCCGACCGTACTCGCAGGCGCGACCGTCACCGGCTGGACCAACGAACCATGGCTGCCTGCCCCTTCGCGCGCGAAGGCGGCCATCGTCGGCCCGCTGATGCTGGACATGCTGCGCCGCGCGCATGAGGGCGGCGTCAACATTGCCTTCGGTACGGACACGGGCGTCTCTCGCCACGGCGACAATGCCAAGGAGTTTGCCCTGATGGTTGAGGCGGGCTTCACGCCCGAGGAAGCCATCCGCGCCGCTACGGTCGTCGCTGCTGAGCACGTCGAGATGGCCAAGGACATCGGCACGCTCGAGAAAGGCAAGTTCGCGGACCTGATTGCCGTCACCAAGGACCCGATGAAGAACATCAAGGAACTCGAATCCGTCGATTTCGTAATGAAAGGCGGAGAAGTGTTCAAGTCGGCCGAGTAACCGGGCGCGGCTGCAAAGCATTTTTGACCTCTGGGCAGCCGCGGCTTAAGGCTTGCAGAGGGACCAGGTTAACGAACGGGCCGACCGCCCAATTGCATCGAGACGAGACATGGTTACCTGCCGCTCCGGATCACTTTCCGCGTCCATCCTGACCCTGATCCTGCTGGGTGCATGCGATGCGCCCCCACCCGGCACGCAGGCAGCCGGGGCAAACGCTGGCGGCAATCCTGACTGTGTCACGCTTGCGGACGGCCTCTATGAATCCCTCGACGGGCGACTCCTTGCCGTAACAGCTGGCAGCCCCGGAGCCGCGCCTCTTTCCGGCTGGCAGGGCGCTGTTCAGTCCACCTTCGCCGGCCTCGGCTTTCCCTGGATGGGGCTTAATGTCCGCGGCCGTGTTGCAGCGCTCACCGGCACAGCCCCGGATGCCGACGCCAAAGCGGCAGCGCTCTCCGCAGCCGAAGCTGCCATCGCCGCCAATCCTGAAGCTGCCACTGCCGGTCTCCTGATCGTGGATGCGATCTCGGTCGCAGGCGGCGAGCGCGGCGTCGGCGAAAGCGTCACAGCCCTCGCCAATTCCGGCGTCAATCTCGAAAGCTGCCAACGCGCCTTCATCGATACGATGGCCGGCGGCAACATCCAGTTTGAATCAGGCAATGCCCGCATATCACCCGTCAGCGCGCGCCTCCTCGACGCGGTTACGGGGGTGGCGACGCTCTGCAACGACTTCGTCGTCGAGATCGGCAGCCACACGGATTCGCGCGGCGCTGACGACTTCAACCTCTCCCTGTCTCAGGAGCGCGCGGACGCCGTGCTTGCCTACCTGATCGGCAAGGGCGTCTCTGAAGACAACCTTCTCTCCGTCGGCTACGGAGAAACCGTTCCGCTGGATCCGGCACCGACCCCGGAAGCCTATGAGCAGAACCGCCGCACCGAGTTCAAGGTCATCGCCCGCTAGAGCCGGCGATCCTCAGAAACTGAGAACCAGGCCCTTCGATGGCGGCACGTTCGCGTCCAGCGTGTTCAGCCAAGCAGCGTCGATCGCGGCCTGTCCCGTCGCGGCTTCCGGCGTGATGAACGCCCGCGACGCTTTCAGGAAACTCTTTGTTGCCGCTGCCAGCCGCGCGTTGAGCACATCCGGACCCAGCACTTTGGCGCGGTCCGCCGCATAGGTCGGCACGAAGAAGAATTCCGGTTGCGGATCGGGCAGGGCGATCGGGGCGCGGTTGCCTTCCCAGTCGGTCACGCCAATCACCAGGCTTCGCACCAGACGGTCGCGCAGCGCATTGTGCACATCCGCCGTCAGCGACGGGCGCCCCAGGAAGTCGACATACGCCGTCAGGCCCCGTGCATGCAGACGCTCCGCCTCCGAATAAGTCTGCACGCGGGCATAGAGACCCAGCTTTTCGAGGTACGCCCTGTTGCCCTCTGAGGTCAGAGCCACGGTGTCCACCTGTCCGCGCGTCTTCAGGCAATGGGCGAGGGCGAGCGCGGTCTTCGATGACGCGCTTGAGATCACCACCGTTTCCGGCACCGGCCCGCCGGACTCCATCAGGCAATCGTCGATCATGAACCCAGTCGTGAACAGAGGGCGGAACAGCATCTGCTCGGCCTCGAGCTTCGCGTCATAGCCGGGGTCGGCCGCCGTGAAGATGTAGGTGTTGTAGATCGGCGCGAGACCCTGACGGTTGGCCGCGCCGTCCATGAAAGATTGCGCGCCGGCCCGCACGGGCGTCACGTCGAAGGTATGCGAGATCGGCAGGTAGCCATAAACGCGCGCGCCCACCGGCACTCCGTCGGCCTTCGACGCGGCCACCGTTGCAAAGCCCCAGACCGGCACCCGGCCCCAGGCCGCGTCTGGCGCCGGAAAGAAGTTCCAGTAACCCATCGCTTCGCCAAAGGAGGCGTAGGTGACGTTATTGGCAGTGAGCGCAAAGCTTTCGACCTTGAGCCGCGCCGCACCAGCCGCGAGTGGCCCAGGCGCCGCATCCACCCATTTCGTCGTGCGCAGGTCTCCGCGCTTGATCAGAAAATCTGCCATGAACGCCGTCCCCTTGGCTCATTATGATTTTGGTTTGCCCGTGAAGGCGCCGATTCGAGCCTGCATGTCAGGGCCAACCCCTTCGCAATTCAGGATTTCCCACTGCAATCCGCCATCAAGATCGCGCGCGTCGGTCGCCTCCAGCAGCCGCTTGTTGGCGGCGTGACTGAACGGGGAGTTGGCGAGGATTTGCCGGGCCAGCGCATCAATGGCCGTCTCGAACTCCGTATCCGGAACAACTTTCTCGGCGAGCCCGATCCGGAAGGCTTCGGCGGAATTGATCATTTCGGCGGTGAACATCAGGCGCTTCGCCGCCGCGATGCCCACTCGCCGTGGCAGCCGCTGGCTCATGCCCCAGATCGGCGTCAGCGCCCACTTTGCATGCGTATCGCCGAAGCGCGCGCTTTCTGCCGCCAGGATGAAATCTGCTGCAAGTGCCACTTCCAGCGCGCCCGTATAGCAGTGTCCGTGTACGGCAGCGATCACCGGCTTCGGCAGCCGCTCCATCAGGCGCAGCGTCTCGGAATGCCAGCCGCGCGAGGGCACAGATTCGCCCTCTGCAATATCGGCAAGGTCATGCCCGGCGGAGAAACATTTGCCCGCGCCGCGCAGCACGACGCAGCCGATGGACTCGTCCTTGTAAAGATCACTCACATGACCGCGCAGCTCGCGGAACATGCCGACGGTCAGGGAATTCAGCTTGTCCGGCCGGTTCAGCGTCAACAGCGCAAGGCCGTCCTTGTCTTCGCGTGTGACGAGCGCGCCGCTCATGTGCCAAGGTCCACTGTGAGCGACGAGATCGCATGCACGAAGTTGTTGGGCGCCAGCACCTGCTCGCCGGTCCATCGCGCTTTCGGGAAGCGCGACAGGATTTGCCGGTAAGCCACGTCCAGCTGCATGTTCGCAACGCGCTGGCCGAGGCAGACGTGCGGGCCGTGACCGAACGAGAGATGTTCCCTGGCATTCGCGCGGTCGATCTTGAACACGTCCGGGTTCTCGAACTTCGCTGGGTCGCGGTTAGCCGCCGGATAGTACATGACGATCTTCTCGCCCGCGCCGATCTTCTGGCCGCCGAGTTCGGCATCCCCGGTCGCCGTCCGGCGCATGTACGTCACCGGCGTCACCATTCGGATCGCCTCGTTCACGAAGTTCGGGAACAGACTGGTATCGGCTGCCAGCTTGTCGCGAAGATCAGCGAACTGGGTGATCAGCCGCATCGTGCCCGAAAGCGAATTGCGCGTCGTATCATTGCCCGCAAACACGATCAGCAGCCAGGAGCCGTCGAGGAATTCCGGCGACAGCGGCTTGCCGTCGATCTTCACGTTGGCGATCGCCGACAACAGATCCGGCTGTGGATTTTTCCGGCGCTCTTCCAGCAGGTGGCGGCCATATTCGAACATCGCCTGGATTTCGCTCATGAAGGTCATGATCTGTTCGGGCGTCACGTTGCCGAGGCCTTCCTGCTGGGCCTGGTATTGCGTGATCTCGAGGAAGTGCATCCAGTGCACCAGCTTAGGACGATCTGCAGGCGGAACACCGAGGATCTCGCACAGCGTAAACAGCGGCAGCTCGGCGGAGAACATCTCCACCATGTCCACAACCGGCCCCTGCGCCTCCATCCGGTCGAGCAGCCGGTTGACCTCAACCTCCACGCGCTTGCGCAGTTCCGCCACGAAGTCGGCGCGGAAATAGGCCATATGTTCCATGCGCAGAGGCGTATGGTGCGGCCGGTCGAGGTTGATCAGAGAATTCAGCGAGGATGAATGCAGCAGTGGATGGCGCGGCACGCCGTCCATGCCGTAATTCATCAGGATGCCGCCTTTCTGCGAGGAGAAACGGGCCGGATCAAGTTCAACCTGCTTGACGAGGTCGTAGGTCGAGACCGCCCAGAACCCGGCGCCATAGGCTTCCGGGTGCCACATGACCGGCGCCTTCGCGCGCATCTCTGCAAATGCCTCGAACGTGTAGCCACCATGGCGTGAGAACACTTCCGGATCGGTCAAATCGACCGGCGGCTTCAGGCCCGAGACGGGCGGGTTGGCCGGCTCACGCGGCGGCGCTTCGGACTGGTAAGTCTCCGTCACGTTGACGAGGGTCATCATTCACTCCCTTGCATGCCGGATTATTCGTTTGCGGGCAGGCGCCCGGACCCGTCCGGTCAGAATTTATACCGTACCGGGATGGATTTCGGACCACCCACGAAGTTCGCCTTGATGAAGCTTGGCTCTCCGGCGAGCTCAATCGACTTCAGGCGGCTGAACAATTCCTCATAGATCGCCTGCATTTCCAGACGCGCAAGGTGCATGCCGAGGCACATATGCCCGCCATGTCCGAACGAGATCAGCTTGTTGGGGCTACGGTCGGCGCGGAAGGTAAAGGGCTCGTCGAACACTTCCTCGTCGCGGTTGCCCGACGGGTAGCATAGCAGCAGGCTCTCGCCCTTGAGGATCTTCTTGCCGCGCATCGTGTAATCATCCTGCGCTGTGCGCATGAAGTGCTTTACCGGTGTCGTCCAGCGGATCGCCTCATCCACCGCTGTGCGCGAGACCGCCTTCGGATTGTCCATCATCTTCCTCAGCTCGGATGGGTTCTGCAGCATGCCCAGCACGCCGCCGCCGGTCGAGGCGCTGGTCGTGTCGTGTCCGGCGGCCGCCGTGATGATATAGTAGCTCATCGCCTCCAGCTGACCGATCGGCTCGCCGTCGATCATGCCATTGGCGATCACGGTCGAGACATCGTCCTTAGGGTTCGCGCGCCGGTCGGCCGTAATCGCGGTGAAGTACATGAAGAACTCGGCCAGCGTCTGCTGGATGGAGGCGAGACCCTTCTCAAAGTCGCGCTCTTCGGCGAGCGACTTGTCGCGCATCAGGTCTTCGTCCTGCGCGCCGAAGATTTCCTGCGTCAGCTTCAGCATCATCGGTTCGTCCGACTCCGGGACACCGAGGATCTGCATGATCACGCGCAGCGGATAGTAGAGGGCGATGTCGCGCTGGAAGTCGCATTCGCCGCCGAGATCTTCCATCCGGTCAACATATTGCTTGGCGATCTGCTTGATCGCGTCTTCGCGCTTCTTGACGTTCTGCGGCATGAACCATTCCTGGGTCAGATGGCGCAGCTTGTAATGGACCGGGTCGTCGAGCTGAACGAGCGTCTTCAGGAGATGCGGCTGGCCGAACTTCGCATAGACGCCCGCTTCGGCCTCCGCGTAAGATAGCATCTCGCGCTCACCGTTGGTGAACAGCGTGTTCTGGCGCGACACTTCCATGATGTCGGCATGTTTGGTCACCGCCCAAAAGGGCCGGAAGAATTCCGGCTCGCACCATGCAAGCGGGTCTTCGGCGCGCAGGCGCGCGAAGCTCGCGTCCAGCGTCTTCGCGTCGGCATAGACCGCCGGGGTCACGATCAGGTTGCAGGTATCGGCGGCCGCCTGGCTCATGGTCCGCGCCGGATCAAGCTTGGTTTGCGGCGGTGTTGCGAGCGCGGCTGGATCGGCCATGAAAGGCTCCTTCGGAATCAGGGACGGCGCGGATATGACCGCTTCGCTCCCAGTGTATCCGGACGCGGCCCCCTGCCAAGGTGTGACTTAGCGGCAGGCGCCTTTGCCACGGGCGCCGCATCCCTCGGTGCGCCAAGGCTTGCGAGCGCTTCGGCGAGCAGGCCAGCCGGGATTTCTTCGACCTGTCCAGGCTTCAGATCAGCCAGCAGGAAGGGGCCATAATTGATCCGGATGAGCCGGTTCACGGTCAATCCGAGGGCTTCGAGCGCGCGCCGGACTTCGCGCTTCTTGCCTTCGGTGAGCGTCACGGTCAGCCAGGAATTGGCTCCCATCTCGCGGTCGAACACGGCGGTGATCGGCTGGTATTTCACGCCGTCAACCGTCATCCCACTGGCGAGCTCTTCGATCTTCTGCGACGTAACCGTGCCCTTGGCGCGGGCGCGGTAGGTGCGCTGCAGGCCGGAGCGGGGCAGTTCGAGGAACCGGGCCAGCTCCCCGTCATTGGTGAGCAGCAGAAGGCCCTCGGTCGTCAAGTCGAGCCGGCCAACGGTGACGACGCGCGGCAGGGATTTCGGCAACTCGTCAAAAATGGTGCGCCGTCCGGCCGGGTCATCCGTAGTGGTAATCAGTCCGGAGGGCTTGTGATAGCGCCAGAGCCGCGTGCCATCGGGCGCTGCAATCACCTTGCGGCCGACCTTGATGGTCTCCCGGCCAGTCACCTTGAAGGCCGCCGAGGTCAGCACCTGGCCGTTGACGCTCACGTCTCCCGCCTCAATCAGCCGCTCGACTTCGCGGCGGGACGCAACGCCGGCGCGGGCGAGGTACTTGGCGATCCGTTCGCCGCCTTCGCTCCACTCAGCGTCGGTGGCCGGCGGTTTCGGCGGGGCAGGCTTCTTTGATACGGCTGGGCGCGCGCCGGAAGGTGTCCGGTTGGGGCGGCCCGTCTCGCGACGCTCCGGCATGGGTTTGGCTTTCTGTCTGGCTTCAGCCGAGGAACTGCAGGATGGGGGCCGCAATGGCAAGCCCGAGAGCGATTTCCGTGCTCATCCAGATCGGGATGATCTTGGCGTCGCCGCCCTTGTCCCGGTCCAGAACCATCGAAAGTGTCCGCCCGATGGCTGCGCCGAACCAGCCCATTGCCATGGGCAGGGCCGCGACCACCGAAATCGAGGCGGGCGAGTGCAGTACCAGGATGAACGAGGTCAAGTGGGTCAGCAGCAAAAGCCCGCCATACGTGGCGCGAAACTCTGAATAGCCGCCCGGCTTTTCCGGATCGGCCTTCAGCCGCACGACCCCCGCGGCCCAGTCCGGCGCAAAAAAGGCGCCAAGACCAAGCAGGGCGCCAACGCCGAGGCCCACCAGGGCAATTATTTCCGTAAAGTGCATGGCCGGCTCTTTTCTTTATCAGGAAGGTCAGAGGCAGAGAGTAGTGCGCCGGGGCGGCGCGAAAAGTCAGACCTGTAATGCCGGGTTAAACCGGGGCTGAGGCGGCGAAGCGACGGAGGGCGTTTTGCGTTTTGCCCCAGGCAACAAAGTGGCGGCCACGTAAAATGCGAAAAGCGTGCAGCTGAGCGTGTTCTGATGCCAGAAGATCGCGCTTTCCGATAGCGAGAAGAGAAGCAATTGGAGGACGCCAAGGAACGCAAACGGCAACGCGCCGCTTAGAACGGACCAGCTACTGCCAGCGAGGGTCACGACGACCGTCGCGGCTAGCAGGGCGATCCCCGGCAAGCCTGGTCCCAGCCCGATCCCTATCCAGCTATTGTGCGCGCCGGGCACGACCCACTGGAGCTCGTTGCGGATGTCATATGACGGTCCGTAGATGTCGGCCCAGAACGCGCCGAACCTGTATCCGGTTCAGGGGGCTTCCATGATCTTGATAATGCTGGGTTCCCAGATCCCCGTGCGGCCGTTAAAGGAGAGGGTCTTGCCGATCAGGCCGACGGCCTGTTGCGGCGCCGGTCGGGTCCTCCGCCTCCGAGTTGCCCGAGATCAGGTATTGCGCGATTCCGATCAGCAGCATGCCGAAGAAGACAAGCGCCCGGTCAGCCATCATCAGCGCGCCCCGGAAGGCCGGTTCGGGGCTGGGTGACGCCAGGAAAGGCGCTTGGGTTGGGGGCATAACCTGCAGTGTTTTCGCCCCGCCACAGTTCGGCGGTGAAAGTGAATTCCGGGTAAATCCTAACCGGGCTTGGCGAAGTGTTAACCATTTTGCGGCTTTAATCGATTCTATGAATTGTGCGGTTACAGGCAGAATCCTTGCCCGGGTCGCCCAGCGTTGCGAGGAAGCCGCCCGATGCGCATGAAGATGTTCGCTGCAGAGTCGATGGAAGCTGCAAAAGCGATGGTCTTCGCGGAGATGGGCAATGATGCCGTGATCCTTTCGCAGCGTGAGATCGACGGAGGCGTCGAAGTTCGCGCTGCGATCGATCGCACCGGTACGGCCGCTATTGGCAACGAGCCCGTATTCCTGCGCGATGCCCGCGCCGGCGGTCACGGCCGGGGCGTCGACAATCCGATGTTCGCCCGCGTCCGGGACGCGTTGCTCTGGCACGGCGCGCCGCAGCGCTTTGCTGACCGTGTTGCGCATGAGGGCGCCGGACGCCTGCCGGGACATTTCCTGTCGCCGGAAGACGCCATCGCTGAGGGGCTCGACCGCTTGATCACCTGCGATCCGGTCCCTGCGCGGTTTGAGCGTGACGTTCTGCTTGTTGGCCCTCCGGGGCATGGCCGTACCGCCACCGCCGCCAAGCTGACCCGCCGCGCTGCGATGGCACGCGCCGAAGTCATTCCGCTGGCCGCCGACCTCGACGGGTCGGGCGCCGGCGCGCAGCTCGCTGCCTATCTCGAACTCGAGCGCAGCCAGATCCGCGTGGCCGAAACGCCCGACGACCTGTTTGCAACGCTTCGCACGCTGCGCAGCGAAAACCGCCGCTGCGTAATCGACCTGCCGGCGATCAATCCGTTTGAAGGCGATGACCTTGCCAGCTTGTCCGACCTCGTGGCCGCGATCCGTGCCGAGCCGGTGCTCGTGCTGTCGGCCGAAGGCCACCCCGAAGACCTGGCCGAGGCTGCCCGCGCTTTCTACCGCGCCGGGGTTCGCCGCGCGATCCTGACTAAACTGGATGTCGTGCGCCGCCGGGGCGGGGCCATTGCGGCGCTGACCTCGGCGGGTATCGCTTTTTCGCATCTTGCCATCACCCCCTTCATCGGCGGCGGGCTCGTGCCCGCAGCGCCTTCGCGGCTTTCAGCCCTTCTTATCGAGGAAGCCCGCGGCGACGTTATCGCCCTCAGAGGAGCTGCCTGATCCCATGGCTTTCACGATGCGCCGTTCTCAGGATCGCCCGCCCGTCCGTCCGACGCCGCGCGTGGCGCCTGCCTCCATCATTGCGGTGGCCAGCGGCAAGGGCGGGGTGGGCAAGACGTTTGTTTCGATCACGTTGGCCTCAGCGCTCGCGAAGGCGGGCCGCCGGGTGCTGCTCGTCGACGGAGACCTTGGTCTTGCGAACGTAGACGTCCAGCTCGGCATTGCGCCAGAGACCGACCTTGCGGCGGTTGTCGCCGGTTGGGTCGAGCTGGATGACGCGGTTACGCCGGTAGATGGCGGCCCTGGCAATGGCGGCTTTGACGTGTTGCCCGGCCGGTCGGGCTCGGGCGCGCTCGCCGAACTGGCGACCGAAGAGGTCGCGCGCCTCGCCGCCGGCCTGACGGCGCTGGCGCTGCAGTATGACCACCTCGTGCTCGATCTCGGCGCCGGCATCGAAGCCAATTGCATGCGCCTTGCGCGCTCGGCCGACAAATCCCTTGTGGTGATCACGGACGATCCGTCTTCGATGACGGATGCCTATGCCTTCATCAAGGTGCTGCGCGGCTATGCGCCGAATGTCGAGCCCGTCATCGCCATCAACCAGGCCGACACGCGCGCTGCTGGTCAGCGGACATATGAAGCGATCGCGCGGGCGTGCACCACATTTCTCGGATTCCGGCCTCGCCACGCGGGCACGGTCATGCGCGACCCGAAAGTTCGCGACGCTATTCGGTGTCAGAAGACCCTGATTTCCACAGATCCCCAGGCTCAGCCAGTTCAGGATGTAATGGCTATCGCGCAAATGTTCATCGGTGAAGGGCAGCCCGCGACCCTGGGAAATTGATCCGTGTTGGGAATAATGAATAATTCGTCAGTATCCAGACTCCACATTAACTAGTTAACAAGAATGCGGCGTTAGGATTCACAAGTGTTAACAATCAGGCTAAACCAGCCTTAATTGATTCGGGAGACGAGCGATGCGCGTCCTATTGATTGAAGATGACCGGGCTCTTGCGCGCTCCATCGAGCTGATGCTGAAGGCAGCTGGCTTCAACGTTGAAATGGTAGATCTCGGCGAGGACGGCGTCGATCTCGGCAAGCACTACGAATACGACATGATCTTACTCGATCTGTCGCTGCCGGATATCTCGGGTTTTGAGGTCCTCAAGCAGCTGCGCATGAGCCGCGTCAGCACGCCTGTCATGATCCTCTCGGGCAATCCCGATATCGAAGCAAAGGTGAAGACCCTCGGCGTCGGCGCGGATGACTACCTGACCAAGCCGTTCAACAAGGACGAGCTGGTCGCCCGCATCACCGCCATCATCCGCCGCTCCAAGGGGCATGCCGAGAGCGTGATCCGCACGGGCGAAATCCTCGTCAACCTTGATGCAAAGACAGTCGAAGTCGACGGCAACCGCGTGCACCTGACCGGCAAGGAGTATGCGATGTTCGAGCTGCTCTCGCTGCGCAAGGGGACCACGCTGACGAAGGAAATGTTCCTCAACCACCTCTATGGCGGCCTGGACGAACCGGAACTCAAGATTATCGACGTGTTCATCTGTAAACTTCGCAAGAAGCTTCAGCAGGCAACCGGCGGTCAGCATTATATCGAAACCGTCTGGGGCCGCGGCTATGTGCTGCGCGATCCACGTCCGATGTCGAAATCGGGCGAGATCGAAGCCGCCGCTTAAGCGTAGGCGTTTTCCACAGATTGCAAACGCCCTGGCAAGCCGCCGGGGCGTTTTGCGTTTGGAGACTGCCGTGCCTCATCAGCGCGAACTTGTGCAACATTCACGCGGGTGTCATCCTCCCCATGAAGGTGCAAAGGGGACGAGCGCGTGGGCCCGCCGAAAGTGCGGACGTGTCTGTATTGCGAGCGCGGCGGTTACGCCGCCGCCTCGTTTTACGTGTCGTTATTGCCGGGTAGCCAGATCGAAACCGTTCAAGGGCTCGGCAATGCCGCCGATCGGATAGTTGTGGAATTCACGCTGGCAGCGGCGCCCATGATGATCCTGACTGACGGGCCCATGTTCCGGCTGTCGCCGGCCGTTTCAATCAGTTTACTCTCGAAAGATCAGGCAGAGACGGACCGGCTCTGGGCGGCGCTGACTCCGGACGGCGGCGCCGGAAGCATGTGTGATTGGCGGACGGACCTGTTTGGCGTGTCCTGGCAAATCCCCCCGAAACGGCTGATGCAGATGAACACGTCGCCCGACCTTGCCGCCGCAGGGCGGGCACGAGCCGGCATGATGTCTAAGCGCAAGATTGATATTGCCGCGCTTGAAGCGGTCTTTGCGGGGTGAGAGAGCCTTCAATGACTTACATCGATGGATGTGTGCTGGCCGTGCCGACGGCGAACAAAGAGGCCTATCGGAAGATGGCGTCCGATGCGTCCGCGGTGTTCGTGCGGCATGGCGCGTTAGCCTTCCTCGAAGGCTGGGGCGAGGACGTGCCTCAGGGCAAGGTCAATTGCCTAAACTCCGCCGTGTTGAAGAAGCAGGATGAGACGGTGATGTTCTCCTGGATCGTGTGGCGGGACCGGGCCGCGCGGGACGCTGGCAATTCGGCGGTGATGGCCGATCCGGACCTCGGCGGGACCGGCATGGAGATGCCGTTTGACGGCTCACGGATGCTCTATGGCGGGTTCGAGCATTTGCTCGGTGATGCGATGACCGCGCCGGGCGTATTTGACGCGACCGTGATGCCGGTGCCGGCAGCGCGGAAGGTGGAATACAAGGCGGCCGCCGAGAAGATGGCCGCCCTGTTCATCGAGCACGGCGCCGTCTCGGTGGTCGATAGCTGGGGCGACGATGTGCCAGAAGGCAAGGTGAACTCGTTCCACACGGCGATCCTGCGCAAGCCGGACGAGGCCGTCGTGTTGTCCTGGATCGGCTGGAAGGATGCGGCAGCGCAGGCGGCGGGGTGGGAGAAAATCATGGCGGATCCGCGCATGGCCGAATTCAGCCCGGCCAATGTGGGCACGCAGATGGGGCGGATGATTTTCGGATCGTTCAAGCCGATTGTGGTCGCCTGAGTGCCAGGCTGCGACAAAGTGTGAATGAGAACTAGTTGCAAGCAGTCGGCGGGCCTGTTAGGGCGAATGAGAAACATTCGCAAAACGGGGTTCGCCATCAATGTTGTTCCGACCGGAATCCGGGCCGTCGCGTCCTCGCATCGACGTCCGGCTGATCGGCTGCGCAGCAACGATAAGCCTGGTGGCGGCCATGGGCGCGGCCGCGGACGAGGCGCCGGGCGACCTGGCGCGCCCAGACACTGTTTATGTGTACGGTGCCAAGAACAGTTATACCGAGGGCACCTCGCGCGGGGCGACGAAGACCGACACGGCGATCGTCGAGATCCCGCAGGCGATGACGGTTTTGACCGGCGACCTGCTGAGAGACCAGGCTACAACGGGGGTCGGCGATGCGCTGCGCTTTGTACCCGGCGTGACGGTTGCGCAGGGCGAGGGGCACCGCGACGCGCCGGTGCTGCGCGGCAATGCGACGACCGCGGATTTCTTCGTCGATGGCGTGCGCGATGACCTTCAGTACTTCCGCGATGTGTACAATACCGACCGGATCGAAGTGCTGAAGGGACCCTCCGGCCTCGTGTTCGGGCGGGGGACGGGCGGCGGGGTGATCAACCGCGTCACGAAGCAGGCGGACGGCGAGCGCGTGGGGGTATTGACGCTCGGGCTCGGGTCGTTCGGGTACGGACGGGTCAATCTGGATCTGGGCAGCGCCCTGTCTGCCGCCGCCGATGCGCGCCTAAACGTACTCTACGAACACGCGGACAGCTACCGGGAGAACGTGACGAATGAGCGGTATGGCATCGCGCCATCGGCTGCGTTTAATCTTGGTGAATCAACCTCGCTTCGTCTGTCGGCGGAGCATTTCTTGGATGAGCGCGTAACGGACCGGGGCGTACCCTCACTCAATGGCCTGCCGTACGATGTGTCCGAAAAGGCATTCTACGGTAACGCCGATCTCAGCCCGAGCGAAGTGACGGTGAATGTACTCACGGCGACGCTGGAGCACGAGATTTCAGATGCGCTGACGCTGCGATCGACGGTATCGTATGGCGACTATGAGAAGTTCTACCAGAATATTTTTGCCACCAGCGCGGTGAACGCGGCGACTGGCCGGGTGCAACTGGCGGCATACAATGCGTTTACGGCGCGCGAAAACCTGATCAGCCAGACGGACCTGATCTGGCAGGGGCAGTTTGCCGGTCTTGATCACACGCTTTTGGTCGGCGTCGAAGCCGGGCAGCAGACCAGCGACAACGCCAGGATTGAAGGTCAATTTCCGGCCGCGGCCGGATTGGAGCGGCTGTCCGTTTCCGTCGCAGAGCGCGGGCAGGGCGCTTCGGCGGTGTTCGGCCGCGTCTCACGCGACAACTCGAATGATCTGGGCCTTCTGGCCGTTTATGTTCAGGATCAGGTGAAACTGAGCGAGCAATGGCAGATGATTGCCGGCGCGCGGTTTGACCGGTTCGATTTCGAATTCGACAACCGCCTCGGCGCCGATGCATCGCGCACGGATGAGTTTGTTTCGCCGCGCTTCGGCTTCGTGTACGCGCCGTTTCAGAACCTCGCTTTCTATGCCGGCTGGGCCCAGTCTTACTTGCCGCAGTCCGGCGAGCAGTTCGGCAATCTGACGCCGGCGCTTGCAGATTTCGAGCCGGAAGAGTTCGAGAACTCGGAAGTCGGCGTGAAATGGCAGCCTTCGGATGAGCTGCTACTCTCAGCGGCGTTGTTCCGGCTTGACCGGACAAACACGCTGGCCCCGGGCCCGGTTGCGGGCGTATCGGTGATCACCGGAGCGCAGCGCAGTGAGGGGCTCGAGTTGTCATTGCAGGGCGAGGTCTTGGACGGTTGGGACGTGGCCGCTGCCTATGCCTGGCAGACTGCCGAGATCACCGAGACGACCAGCGCCGCGCCGGCCGGCCGGGACGTGGCTCTGGTGCCGGAACACAGCGCCAGCCTCTGGAACAAGGTGCGCGCCGCGGACCGGATTGACCTGGGGCTCGGCGTCGTCTGGCAGGACGACCGGTTTGCATCGATCTCGAATGCTGTCGCGTTGGCGTCGTTCACTCGTCTCGATGCCGCCGCCTATTATCAGCTCTCGGATGATCTTACGGTTCAGCTGAACCTTGAGAACCTTACGGGCGAGATCTATGCCGCGAGTTCGCACAACGACAATAACATCACGCTGGGCGCCCCCCTGACAGCAAAAGTCACGCTCAACGCCCGCTTCTGATGCGTCCTCCCATCCCGGGAGCGCTACGGCCTGGGCCGTGAGCTCGGGCCGTTCCAGCATCCTTGGAAATTGGCGGGATCAGGCGAGGTTGCTGCGCCGGAGCCGAATGGCTTGAGCCGCACCGTATTCAGGCACCAGGAGCGCGAGGAGGCGGAGCGCCTCAGACGGGTCATGGCGGCGCGCGGCGTCGAGCAGCACCGAGATCTGCTTGTCGAGCAGTTCACCGGCCGGGGCCTCGCAGGTCACGCGGTTGATGCCTTCAATGGCGGTCGGCTCCAGCGCCTCATGCGGGTAGGTCAGCACTTCGTGGCGCTTCTCGCCTTTGCGCATGCCCACTGTCGTGATCTCGATATCGACGCCGGGCACCTTGCCCTTCAGTCGGATCATCGTCTCGGCGAGTTTGCGGATCGCGATCGGTTCGCCCATGTCCAGCACGAACAGATCGGCGTGGCGCGTTTCTGACTGCAGCGCTGCGGCCTGGAGCACAAGGGCTGTCGCTTCCTCGATGGTCATGAAGTAGCGCGTGGCTTCAGGGTCCGTCAGCGTGACGGGGCCGCCGGCCGCAATCTGGCGCTCGAACAGCGGAACGACCGATCCGGAAGAGCCGAGCACGTTGCCGAAGCGCACAAGGGCGCCGGCCATGCCGGCATCTGTGATGATCCGGCCAATGGCCAGTTCGGCGAGGCGTTTAGTGGCGCCCATCACGTTGTCCGGGGCAACGGCCTTGTCAGTGGAGATGAAGACGAAGCGGCTTGCGCCGGAGGCCGCCGCGGCCCGCGCAACAGCAACAGCGCCGCCGACATTCGTCATGATCGCTTCGCAGATGTTTTCTTCCATCAGCGGCACGTGCTTGAGGGCAGCGGCATGGATCACGAGGTCCGGCTTTGCCGAGGCGAAGATGGCGTGCATCCGGGACGCATCGCGCACGTCGCCGATCCGGGAATCCAGCGGCAGGCCGGGATGGCGGGCGCGCAGGTGGTGATCGATCTGGTAGAGATTGAACTCGGACGCTTCGACGATCGCCAGTGAAGCGGGCAATTGCCGGGCGACCTGGCGCGACAGTTCCGAACCGATCGAGCCGCCGCCGCCGGTGATCAGGACATGGGTGCCGGAAATCAGGGTGCGAACGGGCGAAAGGTCCAGTGCACGCTCCGGCCGGGCGAGCAGGTCAGCAGGCCGGACAGGCTCAAGCGTCTGGGCCGCTTCATCCCTGCCGAGGGCCATGATGTTGGCGCCATGCGCCGAAGCCGTCTCGAGGACGCGGTTCATCGTGGCGCGCTCGCGCGCGCGGCCGGTGACGGCCACCCAGGGCGCATCGCCGTACCGGAGAGAGAGTATGTCGATCACTTCGCCGAGGGTGTTTATATCGCCGAGCACGGGCACACCGCGCACCGCGCGGCCTTGCTCGACACCGTCCACTTCGATCAGGCCGAGGACGCGAAGGTTGGCGCCGTTGGGAGAATGTTGGAGGCGCCGCAAGACATCGATCCAGCTGTCGGGCTCTCCGACCAGCAGCACGGGCTGGCTGCGCGCGGGCAGGCGTTGGAAAATCTGGAATGGCGCATTCGTACTGCGATACCGGGCCACCATCCGTCCGGCAAAAACGGCCGTTACCCAAAGGCCGGTGGCGGTCAGCAGCGATGGCAGCGCGTGCACCAGCCGGCCATTGAGCGCGACCATCACGACCAGGTAAAACACCACTGACAGCGCGACGCTGAACACGAGGCGGGTGGCATCTGGCGCGCCCATGTGGCGCCAGACCTGGCGATGCACGCCGCCGAGAATCAGTCCGGCTGTCGCCGAAAGCACGAAACCGCTGGTTGCAAGAACCCAGGACTCGACCGGAAAGCCGCCCAGTTCCGGATGAACGATCATCAGTGCGCCGTGCGCCATCGTCATGGCAAGGGCGGCCATCGTGATGTCGAAACCAACCGTCATGAACATGGCTCGGCGGGCAGCGTCTCTCGGTTTCACGCGTCCTCTACTCCCTTACTTCGGTTGGCCGGAGCAATTGCCCCGCTTACTGCCACCGATGAGGTGCGCCGCAAACCCTGTTCAGGCTGCCAAACGGTAATTCGGGGCAACAACGATCAAAGCTTAAACAGCCCTCGCATATTTACGTGACGGACTTGCGACGCGCCGATAGGCAATGTGGTGGGCCCGGCAGGACTTGAACCTGCGACCAGACCGTTATGAGCGGTCCGCTCTAACCAACTGAGCTACAGGCCCACTGCGCTGGTCGTTTAGGCGCCGCCGGGGCGCCATGCAACGGCCTTGTTCGGACCCGAAGACAGGCCTATCGCTTAACGAAACAAAGGATGGAGACGACCATGAACCGCCCCTCGCTGGCCATTCTGGCCATCTTTCTGGCAGCTGCGCCGGTTGCCTGTGCACAAATGCCCTTTGCCACCCCCCTGATCGCGAGTCCCGCCGCCATGACGGTCCATCCCAACTCCATCCAGCCCGAAACCACGTTGAATATCAACGCTGAGGCCAAGATCAACCAGGCGCCGGATATTGCCTACATTACCGCCGGCGTCACCGAAGAACGCGCCAGCGCCGGTGAGGCGATGAGCGCGCAGGCCGCTGCGATGAACGGCGTGTTCTCCGCGCTGACCTCGGCCGGCGTCGCGGCAAAGGACATGCAAACCTCCGGTCTCAGCCTCTATCCGCGGTATGACTATATCGAAGTTCCGGTGCGCGGCGGCGGCACCCGCGGCGAGCAGAAGCTGGCCGCTTATGTGGCGACCAACCAGGTCACCGCGCGGGTACGTGATCTCGACAAGCTTGGCGCGGCGATCGACAGCCTCGTGAACGCAGGCGGCAACACGTTCTCCGGCGTCACCTTCGCCATCGAGAACGACTCTGAAATCAAGAACGAAGCGCGCGCGCAGGCCATGAAGACTGCGATTGCGAAAGCCGAACTCTATGCCAGGGCCTCGGACTTGAAAGTGGCGCGGATCGTCACAATCAGCGAAGGCTACGAATACGCGCCGCAGCCTGTGATGATGGCGCGCGCCGAAATGGCGATGGATGGGGCGGCGCCGACGCCTGTTGCGGCCGGCGAAGTCGGCGTAACCGCCAGCGTCAGCGTGATGTTCGAACTGACGAAGTAGGGCTCAAAGGTAGCCTTCGGCGAGAAGGTCTTTCATGTCGATGAGGCCCAGCGGCTGGCCGGTCTCATCGACCACGAAAGCGTTCGAGATCCGGTTCTCGCTGAGTTCCTTGATCACGACCTGCATCCGTTCGGACGGGTCGATGGTGCGGGGGTGCCTCGTCATCACGTGCTGGGCCGACGCGCCGGTATTGCCCGCCATCATGGCGCGGCGCAGGTCGCCGTCCGTGACCATGCCGGTCAGGACGCCGTGCGTGTCGAGAACGCCTGCGCATCCTTTGCGGCCCTCGGATACGGCATAGATGACGGCTTCGAAGGCGGCATCGGCGCCAATCAGAGGCATTGCGTCCTTGCGTTCACCGACATAATCGCCAGCCGTCTGCAGCGACCGGCCGAGCTTGCCGCCGGGATGGCGGGAGCCGAAATCCTCGCGCGAGAAGCCGCGCCTGGACATCAAAACGATGGTCAGCGCGTCGCCAAGCGCGAGTGCCATCGTCGTGGACGATGTGGGAGCAAGGCCATTGGGGCAGGCTTCGGCGACAACCGGCATCTGCAGCAGGACATCGGCGTAGCGCCCGAGCGTCGAATCGGCGGCGCGGGTCATCGCGATCACCGGCAAGGCGTTGGCTTTGCAGTAACGCAGCAGATCGACCATCTCGCGGCTCTCGCCGGAATAGGAGATCGCAATCACGACCGAGCCGGGCACCACCATGCCGAGGTCGCCGTGACTGGCCTCGGTCGGATGGATGAAGAAGGCTGGGGTGCCCGTCGAGGCAAGGCTGGCGGCGATCTTCTGGCCGATATGGCCTGACTTGCCGACACCGGCGACGACCACATGCCGGTTCGTGGCGAGGATCAGTTCCACCGCATCGAGCAGCGTGTGGCCGAGCGATGCCTCAAGCTGTTCAAGCGCGTCGCGTTCGATGCGCACAACGCTTCGGGCAAGGGCAAGATCGGCGTTTTCGCTCACGGTTCAGCAGCTCCCGGGGCCAGGAAAGACAAGCGCCGCATTGTGAGATAGGCGGGACGGCAAGGCAAGTCCCCGGCAACCGCAGATATGTCAGCGGCGCGTCTGGCGTCGGACGTAAGCGGCCAAGTCAGCAGCGGCATCGGCCCGGGTGACCTGGCGGGCCTCATACTCGCTGACCGAGAAACTCGCGCCCGGAGCAGGAAGGGCCGGCGACGGCTGGACCGAGGCCATGTCGTCAGCGCTGTCACCCTCGACCAGGACCATGTCGTCCGTGACCTGTTCAGCGGAGGCCTGAGCGAGTGTCAGGTTCACGGCGGCTGTCTGGAAGGCGCTGAACGGCACGCCATTGAGCATCGGCTCGGCGGCTGCGTTCGGGTTAGCCGGGGTCTTGACTGAGGCGAATTCAATCGTGCCGCGCAGTTGCGGCGACGACGGATCGGCGGGGCCTGCGAGGGTTGCAAACGCGGCCTCAACGAGCGCCTTTACATGTTCATTGCGGGACTTGGAGGTCGCGCCGCCCAGCATGACGGCGATCACCCGGTGGCCGTCACGTTCGGCCGACGTCATCAGGTTGAAACCGGACGCGCGGGTGTAGCCGGTCTTGATGCCGTCCACGCCGTCCACTTCGTCGATCAGCTCGTTATGGTTCTTGTAAACCATCCGGCCCCAATTGAACTTCTTGTTCTCGAAATAGTGGTAATACTGCGCGTGTTGTTCCAGCAGCGAATCGGCCAGCAGAGCAAGATCGTGGGCGGTGGTGACCTGTGAGGTGTTGGGCAATCCTGACGCGTTCTTGAAGGTGGTGTTCTCGAGGCCCAGATCGCGGGCTTTCTCGGTCATCTTCCCCGCGAAAGCGCGCTCCGTGCCGGCAAGGTGCTCGGCGACGACAACGGCCACATCGTTAGCGGACTTGGTGACGAGCGCGAGAATCGCGTCTTCGACCTTGATCTTGGAACCTGCGGCGAGTTTGAGATTCGACGGCGGCTGTTTTGACGCATTGCGCGAAACGGTCATCTTGTCCGTCAGGCTGACTTCGCCGGCATTGATGGCATCAAACAGCAGGTAAAGTGTCATCACTTTCGTCAGCGATGCGGGGTAACGGGCATCGTCCGCATTGCGCTCATGCAAGATCTCGCCGGTGTCTGCGTCCATCACCAGAGCGGCGTATTTTTCAGCCAATGCTACTGGGGAGAACACCGTGGCGCTGGCGCCAACAGCCGATGTCAGGACAGCCACGCGGTACAGCGACAGGTTCAGCAGCGCCATGAACGGCAACCTCCAGTATGCAGAAACCCCGGACACCCGGAGAGGAGAATAGATTCGGACAAACCCATTGACCACACCTTAACGCAGGACAGCGGCTGACACTTTTGTAAGCGATGCAAAATGAATGCAAATCCAGCGCTCAACGCTTAATGTTGCGGCGCACAAAATTTATTGCATCTGCGAGCAGGGTGTGCTACCTACGCTATTCAATTCAAAAAAGGGACAGTCCAGATGGCCAAGACCACCGCATCGACGGCTCGCGCCAAAGCCGAAGCCCGTGCTACCACTGCGACCACCAAGCCGATCGAAGACGGAATGGACAAGATGGCAGGCTATGCCGGCAAATTCACCGACTATGCCGAAGGCAGCGTCAAAGCCCTGACTGAGACCGCCGCGGCTTCCACCGAAGTGATCCGCGAAATCGGCACACGAAACATGGCTTTCATGACCCAGGCGATGGAACAGAGCGTCGAGCTCACCCAGACGCTCGCCAACCTGCGCGACCCGCGCGAGATGTTCGAACTCCAGAGCTCGTTCGCGAAATCGATGTTCTCGGCGTACACCGCCGAGCTGACGGCTCAGACCGAACTTTGCGTCAACGCATGGCGCAGTGCAGCGAAACCGTTTATTGCGTCCTCCGCAACGTAAGTAGCGAGGCTGGGCTGCCCGGCGGGCGCCCCTCAGTAGAGTGAGCGAGTAGATTTCCAAGGCCGGACCTGATTGGTCCGGCCTTTTTTGATTTCGCATTTCCTTGGCGCGCCGCCAGGCGTCCCGGCCCCGGCGGAAAGCTTGCGGTTCGGTCCCGGTGGCCGCACAATACTCAGAGGCGGCGCATGCGGGAGCCGGGCGATGACGATTCTGGACCGGCAAGGCGGCGAACTGGCGGGGGCATCACCCCGAGCGGGCGAACTCTATGACCTTGCGGTGGGACGGTTCGCCCATTTCTGCGGCGATCCGCTTGAACCCCTCAGGGACGCACTGGCGGATTCGCCGGACTTCGCGATGGCATTGATCGCCAAGGCCTGGATCTATGTCCTGTCGACGGAGCCGCAGGCCACGGCCAGCGTCCGGCGTATGGTGGACGACCTGACTGTGATGCCGCTCGGCCCGCGTGAAGCGGGACACGTGCGCGCACTGAAATTTGCCTCGCACACCGAATGGAGTCTCGCAGCGCGCGAGCTGGACATCCATAATGCCGCGTTTCCCCTGGACATGATGGGTGTTCTCGCGGGTCATCAGGTGGATTTCCTGACGGCGAATGCACGCAACCTTCGCGACCGCATCGCGCGAACTTTGCCGGCCTGGGACGGTGTGCCGGGCCGCTCGCATCTCCTCGGCATGCTGGCCTTCGGCCTTGAAGAGATGGGTGATTATGACCGCGCGGAAGCGGCGGGCATGAAAGCGCTGGAGGCTGACGCGGATGACAGCTGGGCGCTGCATGCCGTGGCGCACGTTCTGGAAATGCAAGGCCGCGCGGCGCAAGGCCGGGATTTCCTGCGCAAGCGCCGAGCGCATTGGGCCCAGGCAGAAAACTTCCTCAAGGTGCATAACTGGTGGCACCTCGCCCTCTGCCATCTGGAGCTCGGTGAAGCCGATCAGGCTCTGGCGCTCTATGACGACGAGATCCGCGGCGAGCCGACCACGGTCGCGCAGAACCTTGTGGATGCGTCAGCCTTGCTCTGGCGGCTGCACTTGCTCGGTGTGGATATCGGCGACCGCTGGGACGAATTGGCCGAAACCTGGACGCAGCATGCCGACGGCAAATGTTATCCTTTCAACGACGTTCACGCAGCGCTGGCGTATGTGGGGGCAGGACGCCGGAGTGACGCGACTGATCTTGTGAAGATCGCGCATGAGGGCAGCCTGACGAGCGAGATGAACCGCTGGATGCGGGAAACTGGTGCCCCGCTGATCGACGCCGTCCTGCTGTTTGACCGCGGAGAATTTACCGCAGCCATTGAACCGCTGCTGGCGGCGCGCCAGATCTCGGGTTCTTTTGGTGGCAGCCATGCCCAGCGGGATGTCATCGATCTCACGCTGGCTGAAGCAGCGATCCGGGGAAAGAATGTGCCATTGGCAAGGGCGCTGGTTCAGGAACGCCTCGCGCTGCGTCCGGACAGCCGCATCAATCTCGCTTTCGCCCGGCGCGCTGGCCTGCGCCCACACTGACACCAAACCCAATTCAAGATTCAAGGAAGAGCTCTCATGACGGGTCTGATTGATTTCAAGACACTCCAGCGGCCTGCTTCGCCGAACACGGCCCTTTTTGCGCCGGCGGGATTTGCGGACGGCGCAAAGCCGGATGGCGCGGCGCCGGTTTATGACCTGCCGCCGGGTGACCTCTACATGCGCGTGCTTCGCCTGATTGGCGAGCGGCGCGAATGGCAGCTGGAGACGCAGGCCGCTGATGCCCAGCATGTGACCTTCATCGCGGTCACACCCTTGATGCGATTTAAGGATGATATCGACGTCAAGGTGCTTCCGGTGCCGGGGCAGCCGGGTAAATCTACTTTTGCCGCCTATTCCAGATCGCGCGTCGGCTATTCGGACATGGGCGCAAACCGCAAACGCCTTGAGTCCTTCGCCAAGGCCCTTCAGACGACCTGAAACCGGGCACAGCTGTGATCAGTCACCAATTGCATCTTCATTCTCGAGCAGGAACGTATATCTTGACTGACATGAGCCAAGTTCTTCCCCCGATCCGGATGGCCGGACCGCCTGACCCGGGCGCGCCCGGCAGCGGAACGCCGGGCGGCAATAACATCAGCCTCGACCTTGACACCGAAACCCGGATCCAGACCAAGAAGCCGTCGCTCTACCGGGTGCTGCTGCTCAACGACGATTACACCCCGATGGAATTCGTCGTGTTCGTGCTTGAACGTTTTTTCAACCGATCCCGCGAGCAAGCGACCCGGATTATGCTTCATGTGCACCAAAAGGGTGTCGGACTGTGCGGGGTCTATACATATGAAGTCGCCGAGACCAAGGTGGCTCAGGTGCTTGACCTGGCCCGGCGACACGAACACCCTCTCCAGTGCGTTATGGAGAAAGATGACTAGCCTACCCATATCACTATCCAAGTAGACTGTTGAAACACGACCTTACGAAAAGGCTCACTCCTTGCCCCGTCTCTCGCAATCTCTCGAAACGGCTCTTGAAAGAGCGCTCTCGCTCGCCTCCGAACGCGACCACGAGTACGCAACTCTCGAGCACTTGCTTCTGGCTCTCACCGAAGATGAGCATGCGCGTGACGTGATGGGCGCCTGCAAGGTCAATATTGACGAGCTGCGCACCGACCTGACGCGCTACATCGACGAGGAGCTGTCGAGCCTCATCGTTGATGGCAGCGACGGACGCGTTCAGCCGACGGCTGCATTCCAGCGCGTCGTTCAGCGCGCCATCCTGCATGTCGAAAGTTCGGGCCGAGAGGAAGTGACAGGCGCCAACGTGCTCGTCTCGATCTTCTCCGAGCGCGAGAGCCATGCTGCCTATTTCCTCCAGGAACAGGACATGACGCGCTATGATGCGGTTAATTACATCTCCCACGGGGTGGCCAAACAACCCGGAATGTCGCGCCCGACCTCACCGCGCGGCGCAGACTCGACTGAGGAAGAGCCCGTGAAGCAGGGCCATGAAGCGCTCGATACCTATTGCGTAAATCTCAACGCCCGCGCGCGGGCCGGCAAGATCGATCCCCTGATCGGCCGCGATATGGAAGTAAACCGGTGCATCGAGGTGCTCTGCCGGCGCAACAAGAACAACCCGATCCTCGTCGGTGATCCCGGCGTCGGCAAGACGGCGATCGCCGAAGGTCTCGCCAAGCGCATCGTCGATGGCGAAGCGCCGGAAATCCTGGACGATGCAATCATCTGGTCGCTCGACATGGGCGCGCTGCTCGCTGGCACGCGGTACCGCGGTGACTTCGAAGAGCGCCTCAAGTCGGTGATGAAGGAACTTGAGCAGCAGGAAAAAGCGATCCTGTTCATCGACGAGATCCACACGATCATCGGGGCGGGCGCGACCAGCGGCGGCGCGATGGATGCATCGAACCTCCTGAAACCGGCGCTGCAGTCCGGCGGCCTGCGCTGCATGGGCTCGACGACGTTCAAGGAATACAAACAGCACTTCGAAAAGGACCGCGCGCTGAGCCGCCGGTTCCGCAAAATCGACGTGGTCGAACCGACCGTGCCGGACACGATCAAGATCCTGACGGGGCTGAAGACGAAGTTCGAGGACTTCCACGGCCTCAAGTACACCACCGACGCCATCAAGGCGGCCGTTGAGCTGTCGGATCGTTACATCACGGACCGCAAATTGCCGGACAAGGCCATCGACGTGATCGACGAGGCCGGCGCCGCGCAGTGGCTGCTACCTGCGCCGAAGCGCAAGAAGCAGGTCGGCATCCGCGATATCGAGGCGGTCGTCGCCAAGATCGCGCGCATTCCGCCCAAGCAGGTCACCTCGGATGATGCGGCCTCGCTGAAATCGCTCGAGAGCGACCTCAAGCGTGTCGTGTTCGGCCAGGACGAAGCCATCGTGGCCCTGTCGGCGACGATCAAGCTCGCCCGGGCTGGTCTGCGCGAGCCGAACAAGCCGATCGGTTCCTACCTGTTCACCGGCCCGACCGGTGTCGGCAAGACGGAAGTCGCCAAGCAACTCGCGTCCATCATGGGCGTCGAGATGCTGCGGTTCGACATGTCGGAGTACATGGAACGCCACACCGTCAGCCGTTTGATCGGCGCGCCTCCGGGCTATGTCGGGTATGATGAAGGCGGCCTGCTGACGGACGGCGTGGACCAGCATCCGCACTGCGTGCTGCTGCTCGACGAGATCGAGAAGGCTCATCCGGATCTGTTCAACATCCTGCTGCAGGTCATGGACAATGGCGCGCTGACGGATGCCAATGGCCGAAAGGTCGATTTCCGGAACGTAATCCTGATCATGACCACGAACGCCGGTGCGTCGGACGCGGCGAAAAACTCCATCGGTTTCGGCCGCGGCAAGAAGGACGAGGAATCGGGCGAGGCGCTGAAGCGCCTGTTCACGCCGGAATTCCGCAACCGTCTTGACGCAACGATTGCCTTCGGCGGCCTCACGCCGGAGATCATCGACCGCGTCGTCGAGAAGTTCATCCTGCAGCTGGAAGTTCAGCTTGAGGACCGCAATGTCTCCATCGAAGTGTCGAAAGCAGCGCGCGACTGGCTGGCCAAACGCGGCTTTGACCCTGATATGGGCGCCCGCCCGCTGTCGCGCACGATCCAGGAATACGTCAAGAAGCCGATGGCCGAGGAACTGCTGTTCGGCAAGCTCATGAAGGGCGGCATCGTCAAGATCGGCGTGGACGAGAAGAAGGACGAGCTGACCTTCAAATACCTGGCCGAGCCTGCCAAGAAGAAGAAGGCCACCAAGGACGCCACCGAAGAGCCGGCGGCCTAGGCAAGCGGCATACGCTGGAATTGCGAAGGGCCGCCCATAAGGCGGCCCTTTTTGCATGTGCCGCCTGACGTTCGGGAAATGCTCGCCATTCCGGTTCATTCGGCTAACGTTGCCGCCATAGAACATCCCGGGAGGAAGCAATGGCAGTTGGTGGAAAGTGCGATCCGAAATTCGCAAAAGTGAAAGAGGAGTTTGAGCGCAATCTCGCGGCACGCGGGGAAGTGGGCGCGAGTGTCTGCCTGTCGGTGAACGGCGAGACGGCGGTGGACCTCTGGGGCGGCATGGCAAACCCCGAGACGTGTGATCCGTGGCAGGAGGATACGATCTCGATCGTGTTTTCGTGCACCAAGGCAGCGGTCGCCCTGTCCGCGCATATCCTGATAGACCGTGGACTCCTGGCGCTCGATGCGCCGGTCAAGGATTATTGGCCGGAGTTCGCGCAGAAGGGCAAAGAGAAGACGACCGTCCGCATGATGCTCAACCATGAAAGCGCACTGCCGACGCTGCGCGATCCAGTCAAGCCCGGCGGCTTCGCCGATTGGGATTACATGGCCGGCCGGATGGCGGACGAAGAGGCGTTCTGGGAAGTCGGCACCCGCAACGGCTATCACATGATCAATTTCGGCTGGACGGTGGGTGAGCTTGTGCGGCGCGTCTCCGGCAAGTCGCTCGGTACGTTCTTTCGGGAAGAAGTGGCGGAGAAGACGGGCGCGAAATTCTGGATTGGCCTGCCCGAGAGCGAGGATGTGCATGTCGCGCCGATTCGCCAATATGTGCCGAAGCCGGATGATCAGCCATCGGAGTTTGTCATCAAGCTGATGACGGATCCGGACTCGATCCAGCACAAGAGCTTCCTGAACACAGGCGGCTGGGACTTCAACGACCGGAAGGGACAGGCAGCGGAGATCGGCGGCGGCGGCGGTCTTTCGAACGCGCGTGGGCAGGTCGCCTGGTACACCGAGCTGGCGACGAATTCGGGCAAGCTTGTCTCATCCGACCGGCTCGCGGCGATGAGCATGGTCTCGACCGCGACGCAGCGGGACGCAACGCTGCTGATCCCGACGCGGTTTGCTTCAGGCTTCATGAAGTCGATGGACAACCGCGGACTGGGCATCGGCCCGGGCACCAGCGCAATTATCGGCGAGAAGGCCTTCGGACACGTCGGCGCCGGCGGCTCGATCGGCTTTGCCGATCCCGAATGCCGCCTCGCTTTCAGTTACACGATGAACCAAATGGGCAATGGCCTCCTGCTGAATGAGCGGTGCCAGAGCCTCATCGATGCTGCCTACATGGCGCTCGGCTATCGGACAAATGCGCCCGGCGCTTGGGTGCGATAGAGTGCGTCAGCCCTTGGCGAAACGGATTTCGCCGGGGGCAAGGCCCTCAAGGGTCCACTCGCCGACCTGAGCGCGGATCAGGCGAAGCGTGGGATGTCCGACGGCGGCCGTCATGCGGCGTACCTGGCGGTTGCGGCCCTCGGTGATCTGCAACTCGACCCAGCTGTCGGCCACCGATTTTCGGACCCGGATCGGCGGCTCACGCGGCCAGAGGTTCCCGGGCTCCGGCAGGGCGCGCGCCTTGGCCGGGCGGGTCATCCCGTCCTTAAGCTCGACGCCGGTGGCGAGCGCGTTCAGGGCTGCTTTGTCAGGAATTCCTTCGACTTGTGCCCAGTAGGTTTTGGCAAGGCTGTGCTTGGGATCACTGATGCGCGCCTGAAGCGGGCCGCTGTCGGTCAGCACAACCAGGCCTTCGGAGTCGTAGTCGAGCCGTCCGGCCGGATAGACGTTCGCCACCGGCACGAAATCCTTCAGCGTGCGCTTGCCGCTGCCTTCATCCGTGAACTGAGAAAGCACATTGAAGGGCTTGTTGAGGAGGATGATCTTCAGTTGACCGCCTCGTGCAGGGCTTTGAGCACCGAAAGCAGGCTTTCGGCCTGCGACAGCGCGAGGCAGCTCGGTGCATCGCAGAGCGCCTTGTCGGGATCGGTGTGGAACTCAAGGAAGACGCCGTCTGCGCCGGCCGCGACGGCCGACTTCGCGATGATGGCCACGCCGTCACGGCGCCCGCCGGTGGAGGCGCCGCCGGTGCGCGGGTCTGCGCCGGGTAGCTGCACGGCGTGGGTCGCATCGATGGTGACCGGCGCGCCGAGCTTCTTCATCTCTGGGATCGCGAGCATGTCGACGATCAGGTTGTTGTATCCGAAGCTGACGCCGCGCTCGCAGAGGATGACGCCGACATCCGGCGCCACTTCCGCGATCTTGGAGAGGATGTTCTTCGCGTCCCAGGGCGCCATGAACTGCGCCTTCTTGGCCTGGATCAACGCGCCGTGCTTGGCCGCCGCTTCAGCGGTCGCGATGACGAGATCGGTCTGGCGCACGAGAAAGGCGGGAAGCTGGAGGATGTCGGCCACTTCGGCTACCGGCTCGGCCTGATGCGGCTCGTGCAAGTCGGTGACGATCGACACGCCGAGCTTCGCCTTGACGCTGGCGAGAACTTTCAGGCCCTCGATGCCGGGACCGCGATAGGATTTGATCGAAGACCGGTTCGCCTTGTCCCAGCTCGCCTTAAACATATAGGGCAGGCCGAGGCGCGCGCAGATGCGTTTCAGCTCGGTGCCGACTTCCAGCGCCAGCGCTTCGTCTTCAAGCACATTAAGCCCGGCGAGGATCGCGAGAGGTTTGCCGGTGCCGACGGACCAGCCGGAAGCCTTGTGGGTGACGACGCTCATCTTGAACTCCGTGATGTCTGCGGCTGCCATAGCGGAAATCGCCGCGGCGCAAAGGGCCTGCGAACATATCCCCAAAGACAAAGAAGCCGCCCTGTCGAAGGGCGGCTTCCGTGAGCCCCGCGGGGCCCGTCAGGTCGGGACGCGTTTCGACGTCCAACCCATGTCTCTAGGCGCTGATCAGAGGCTGCTCCAGCCAGACACCATAGGACACAGACCCAACGGCCTCACCTGGTTTCTCACTCGACATGGATCACCTCCTTTCACGCGTGCATGGGCACGAACTTCGTCGCGGACTATCCGGGACAGGATCGACCTAAGCATGATTTGCGCCAATGTGAAGTTAACAACGTGGTGAAAGCTGCGCATTTGGCGGGCAGCGCCCAAAAAATTACCCGGGCCGCCTTTTTGCGACGACCCGGGCATAAAAGCCTCAAAAGGGGTAGGAGGCGGTAGAGATATCAATCCGAGGCGATGGCGCCGATGACGAGACCGATAATGGCCCCGGTGGCGACCGAGGCGAGGATGGCATCGCCCCGGTCATTGTCACGGACCCAGTGATAGCCGTGCGGCGGCTCATACAGTCCGTAGTGATCGTAGTCGTTGATATAGACCGTGCGGCGCGGGGCGTAGCTGTAATGGTGCCCGACATCGTAGCGCGGATAGTAGCCGGAGGCGTAGTGCGGACCGTAGGAATGGCCATAGGTGACCGTCACCGAGCTGCGCGGGTAGTAATAATGCGGCTGGTAAACAACCACATCGCGGCGGCGGTAATCGCGGTAGTCATGCCGGCCGTAACCGCGCCAGTGGCCGTGATCTCGGTCCCGGTCACGGCCCCGGCGGCCGCGATGGTCATCATCCCAATCGCCCCGTTCCCAGCCGCTGCGGCCGTGATCCTTGTCCCGGTCGGCCTGCGCGACCGGGGCGAAGATGAAACCGGCCGCAGTTGCCGCGGCAACGAACCGGGTGATGGTTTTGGTGAACGACATGGATGTGCAGCCTCTCGTGAACAGTTGGACATGGCGCTTGCGGGCAAACTGGATTAATCGCGCAAGGTGCGTGGTGTTGGGGACAAGGTCGTCCCCGCCGTCTGAACTTTGGCTGAACAGGTCCTTCAGGTTTCTCCGATGAGCGAATTTGGCGACCTGCGGATATCTGACAGCCTGACAGTTCCGGCCTGGGAATTGAGTGAGGCCTTCGTGCGCGCGTCCGGCCCGGGCGGTCAGAATGTCAACAAGGTCTCGAGTGCGGTCCAGCTGACCTGGCAGGTCGCTGCATCATCCTTGCCCCCGGCGATCAAGGAACGGTTCCAGAAACTCTATGGCAGCCGGATCACGGCTGATGGCCGCCTCATCCTCGAGGCAAGCGAGCACCGGGGCCAGCTTCTCAATCGCCAAGCCGCGAGAGTACGGCTCGCCGAGATGATCTTGAAAGCGTCGGTTGCGCCGAAACGCCGGATCCAGACGAAACCGACCGCTGGCAGCGTTCGCCGCCGGATTACCGCCAAGAAGAAGCGAAGCGAAGTGAAATCGCTGCGTGGCGGCGTGACCGGCGAGGACTAGCTTTTCAGTTCCGCTTCGATGGCCGCCTCGATAGCAGCGAAGTCGGCGCCTTCGATGTGCTTGTCGCCAATGAAGAAGCCGGGCGTGCCGCCCACCATCAAGGTTTGCGCAAGAACCGTCGATTCCTCGAGCTGCTTCAAAACGGCCGGCGATTTCATGTCGGCGCGCATCTTAGCGACATTGACGCCGATGGATTGGGCGAGTTCGTCGATCTTGGCCTCGGTGAGATCGTCATTCGATTTCACGCTCATCAAAGCAGCGTGCATCTGGACGTATTTGCCCTGCTTGCCAGCAGCGAGCGCAGCCTGGGCTGCTGTTGTGCTGATGCCTGAGAAGAGCGGCAGCTCCTTGAAAACGACGCGGACCTCGCCGTCGTACTTCCCGGGCAAACCTAGCACCTCTTCGAGCGAGGTTTTGCAGTAACCGCAGCGATAGTCGAAGAACTCGACCACCGTTACCTTGGCGTCCGCCGGTCCAATCGAATAGTCGGATTTCTGGCCGTAGAGCAGGCTCGCATTCTCGCCGATCGCAGCCTTGGCGGCCTCGGCGCGTGCGACCTTCTCTTTCTCCTGCAAGGCGAGGAAGGCCCGCTCGATTATCTCGGGATTCTCGACGATGTAATCTTCGATGATCTTCTCGATCTCAGCCTTGCTGGCATCGCCTTGCTGGGCGCAGGCGGGCAGGAGAGCTATAACCGCTGCGGCGAGCACAAGGAGCGGCTTTCGGAAAATGGGCGTCATTCGGAGTAGGTCCTGTGGATGAGACTTCCGCAACTATAGGAATGCGAGGCCTTGCGTCCACCCTTCCTCACAGAGGCGTTACCTCGGATCTGCAGCAGAAAAGTCTCCGAATGGCATGTTCCGGCGGGTTTGCGCCGACTGCGCCCCAATCGACAGGCGCGAGCCGCGGCCGTACCGGTCATAGAACTCACGGTTGTCCGGATTACTGGGATCGGTGATCAGCATGATGTCATCGGCACGCCGGTAATCGATCGTGCTCTTGTCCAGTGATTGGGTCGCCCGCCGGGCGAAGGCATTGGCGCGAACGATGTCGCCAACCCAGTAGGATGATTCCGCAGTGGCTAGCTGCGCCTCGGCCCGGCGATCCTGATGCTCGAGGGTGATGGCCAGCTGGGCCCAGGCGAAGGCGTTGTCCGGTTCTGCGATCAGAGCGTCGCGAAGCGCCGTCTCGGCCGCTTTGGTATCGCCCTCTTCATTGCGGGCGTTCAGCGAGCGCGCATAGTTGATAAGAAAGAGCGGTTGGCCCGGCAGCAGCTCCAGAGAGCGGGCATGCGGCCCGACCGAGTCCGCCGCGCGGCCGCTTTCGAACAGGATCTGGCCCTTGAGTTCGTTGAAGTACGGGTTGTCCGGCTCATCGGTCAGCAGGGACGCGATCTCCCCCAACGCGATCTCGATATCCGATGCGCGGAAGGCCGAAATCGCGCGGGCATATCGCGCCGGCGCGCTCTTGTCCGACGCCGGATAATCCCGCCGGACCTTCAGGGGCGTATCCAGAAAGCCGACGAGTTTCGCGCGCATCATTTCATATTGTCTCTGCTCACGTTCCGTAGGCTGAACAGCCATGAGCCCGGTCGCTTCGGCGAGGATACGGGTGGTGCGGATACGGTCCGATGCGAGCGGGTGGGCGCGGAAATAGGGGTAGCGCTTCGCGTCGGACAACACTTCCTGGTAGCGGAAGTTCTCGAAGAACTCGACGATTCCGGCAGGAGACTGGCCGAGCGCGGCGAGATACTTCACGGCGGCGGCGTCGGCGGCGGCTTCTTCCGGTCGTGTGTGGACGTAGAAGTTCAGGGCAGCAAACTGGCTCGAGCTGCCGATCAGGGCCGCGCCGGCGCTGGGCTCACCCGCGGCGATCGCCAGGATGCCGAGACCGATCGAAACAAGCGCGGGGCGCATGGCGACGGAACGGGCGCGCATCCGTGCGACGGTATGGCCGCAGGCGATGTGGCAGGTTTCGTGGCCGATGACGCCTTTGATCTGCGCAGCGGATTCGGCCTCGATGATCAGGCCAGTATGGATGTGGATCCGCTGTCCGTTTGCGACGAAGGCGTTCAGCGACGGGTCGTTGATGATGTAGAGGCCCACATCGTCCGGGACCAGACCGGCCACTTCAAGGATCGGGTCGGTCCACTCCTTGAGGGTTTCCTCGATCTCCGCATCCCGGATCAGGCCCTGTGCACAGGCGCCCAACGCCAGAACGGCCGAGGCGGTCAACACAGCGGCGGCGCGGAACAGTTTTGCTGTCATCAAACAACACTCCGGATTTAATGGTTCAGAGCCTAGGACCGAAACCCGCCAAAAGCGAGGCTGCGGGGCACCCCTTACTGAATTGTCAGATTTCGCCGGACGTAACCGTGAACGTCAGCGCAGGATCGAGGTGAACGCCTGTTTGCGCGCCGGGGGCGGGGGCCAGGCTGTGCGGGACGAGCGCCGTCAGCTTGAGGCCTCCCCCCTCAAGTGTAAGGCGAACCAGAGGTCCGGCGAGACGGCGCTGGATGACGGTCAGGACAACGGGAGAGCCTGGATCAATCAGCACCCCCTCGGGGCGAAATCCGATCGGCTGGCCGCCGGGATTTAAGGTCTCGCGCCATCCCGCAGGCAAAGTCTCATGGGCAAGCACATTGACGCTTCCAAGCGCGCGGGCCGCCGCCAGGCTTGCGGGCCGGCGATAAACCTCCTCAGCCGAGGCGCATTGCAGCAGACGGCCCGACTGAAGGATGGCGATGCGGTCGGCATGGGCCAGCGCCTCTGCCGGGTCATGCGTGACCATGAGCGCTGGAATGCCGGACTCGCGAATGGCAGCGAGAGCCGTTTCGCGCACAGAATCGCTGAGCGCCGGATCGAGGCCGGAGAAGGGTTCATCCATCAGGATCGCGTCTGGCCGGGGCGCTAGCGCGCGCGCAATTGCGACGCGCTGTTGTTCGCCGCCGGACAACTCGTGTGGGTAGGCACCTGCGCGCGCCGTCAAGCCAAGCAAAGCTAGCCAGCGCTTCGCGCTTGCGCGCGCCTCTTCGCGGGGCAGGTGCTTCAGTCCGAAAGCGACGTTGCGCTCGGCCGTCAGATGCGGGAACAGGGCGAAATCCTGAAAAATCAGCCCGATGCGCCGGTGCTCCGGCGCAACGGTTCGTCCGGGGACGGACAGGCTGCGCGCGCCAAGCCTGATCTCACCCGAGTCTACGGCTTCGAACCCCGCCAGCAGCCTCAGCAGCGTGGATTTGCCCGCGCCTGATCCGCCCAGAAGTGCCGTGATCTCACCGGGTTCAGCCGGCAGAGTAACGTTATCGACGACCGCGCGGCCATCGTACCGGCGCGTCACGCCCAGGGCTTCGAGCTTTCCGGTCATGCGCGGCTGCCCGGCCGCGCGCGCGACATCTGCCAGGACAGAAGAATAACAGGTGCAAGGCCGGCCAGCGTAATCAGAAGGGCGGGCAGGGCTGCGGCAGCGAGGCGCTCGTCGCTCGCATAGGCATGCGCGCGAACGGAAAGCGTGTCCCAGTTGAACGGGCGCAGCATCAAGGTGGCAGGCAGTTCCTTCAGCGCCTCGACGAACAGAACGAGGGCGGCTGCGGCGGCGCCGGACATCGCAACCGGCAGGTCCACTTCCAGCGTGCGCCGGAGGGGTGAGGCGCCGAGGCTTTGCGCTGCAAGTCCGATGGACGCCGGTGCCCGGGCGAGCGCGGCGGCCATCGGTTCGGTACCGGCGGCAGTGAAACGGACGGCATAGACCCAGGCGAGCGCCGCGAGCGCGACCGCGCCCGTCATCACGAACGGCAACATACTGATGATCGCAAGGGCGCCGAGCGCCAGCACCGCGCCCGGGATCGCGTAGCCGGAGGATGCGGCAAGGCGGGCAAAGGTCGAGAGGACGCCCCGGCCGCGTATCGACAGTGCGATGATCAGGGCCAGGACAAAAGCGAAAGCAGCGCCGGCGCCGGCGAGCACGAGCGAATTCAGCAGCGCGTCCGACACGCTCGCAATGCGCGTGCCCGCTTCGACGCTGCGCCAGACAAGACGGCCGACCGGCAGGGCGAATGCCAGCGTAAACAGGCCGGTGCAGAGCGCTGCAGCTCCAAAGGCGGTGGGCCCCGTCAGTCTGACGCGCGAGATCGTCCGCCAACGCACCGAGCTCTGCTGGATGCCCGCACGTCCGCGCGCCTGGCGCTCAACGATCACGAAGGTCAGGATCAAGGCGAGCAGAACGAAGGCGAGGCGTGCGGCCGCCGCCGGTTCGCCAAAACTTTTCCAGGCGCGCACGATCCCGAAGGTCAATGTTGGCACGCCCAGGAATTCGGCAGCGCCGTAGTCCGCCGCGGCTTCCATCATCGCGAGTGCAAGGCCGGCGGCAATCGCAGGGCGGGCAGCCGGCAGGGCGACGGACCAGAACGTACGCGAGCTGCTGGCGCCGAGGCTGCGTGCAGCTTCCATGGTGCAGACCGACTGCGAGATGAAAGCGGCCCGGGCGGTGAGATAGACATACGGGTAGAGCGTGCAGGCCAGCACGAAGGATAATCCGGGCAGGGAGCTTATGTCCGGGAACCAGTAGTCACGCGCCGACCAGCCGGTGGCGTCCCGCAACGCCGATTGCATTGGCCCGCCGACACCGGCGAGGTCACCCCAGGCATAGGCGAGCACATAGCCGGGTGCCGCGAGCGGCAGAACCAGAAGCCATTCGAACATGCCCCGCCCTGGAAAGCGGAACATCGTCACCAGCCAGGCTGCTGGCACAGCCATCAGCAGGCAGAGCATCGCGGTCAGCGCCAGCACCGAAATTGTGCCGGTCAGGTAACCTGCCAGCAGCGTATCCCGGATGTGGATCCAGGCTGCGCCGCCGCCCTCGGTCAGCCCGGTGATCAGGACAACCGCCACCGGCAAAGCGATGACGAGCCCGGCCAGTAGGACCGGTATCTGCCCGAACGCCGGAACCCTTACGGCGGGCGCCTTCAGTTCCATCCGGCGCGGTCGAAGATCGCCTGGGCCTCGGCTTGTTTCGAACCAAGCTCCGTGAGCGGATAATCACTCTGCTTGAAGGCAGGCAGAAGGTCGAGGCCCTCAGGGTTCGCAGCGCCTGCGACAACCGGAAACTCCTTGGTTTCAGATGTCAGCAGTGACTGCCCCTCGGGCGTAGTCAGGAACTCGATGAACTGGATCGCCAGTTCCGGTGACTTGGACGTGGATGACACCGCTGCGCCCGTCACGTTGATGTGCGTTCCCGTCGTGTCCTGATCCGGGAACGAAACGGCGGTCTTCGCGGCGGTGAGGCGCTCTTGCGTTGAGCCGGTTGCGAGGCGCAGCCAATAATAGTGGTTGACGATGGCAGCCGCACATTGGCCGGCCGCCACAGCTTCGATCTGCGCGGTGTCGCCGCCTTCCGGAGGACGGGCAAAGTTGCTTGCAACTCCGGTTGCCCAGGCCTCGGCCGCCTGGCTGCCATTGCGTCCGATCATCTCGCTGAGCAGCGACAGGTTATAAATGTTCGTGCTAGAGCGCACGCAGAGCTCGCCCTTCAGGCGGTCCTCGGCGAGATCGGCGTAGGTATCGACTTCCTCGGCCGGCAGGAGTTGCGGATCGTACACGATGACCCGGGCCCGCTTGGCGAGACCAAACCAGTGGCCGTCCGCTTCCCGCAGCTGCGCTGGGATGACAGCTTCGAGGACGTCGGACTTGACCGCCTGCGTGAAGCCCTCAAGCTGAAAACGGTAGAGCGCGCCGGCGTCAGAGACGATGATAACGTCGGCGGGGCTTTCCGCGCCTTCGGCCTTCATTGTCTCGAGCAGCTCCGGGGTACCCGATTCGCGCACGTTCACCTTAATCCCCGTCTCTTCTTCGAACTTTGCGTACAGAGCTTTGTCAGAATCATAGTGCCGGGCGGAATAAACATTGAGCACCTGACCGGTCGCTTCGGACGCCGCCGCGCCGGCATCTGTGCCTTCAGCAGGCCTGGCAGGCGGCGCCGATTGCCCGCAGGCGGCCAGAACGGCGAGCGAAACAATCGCAGGAACGAATTTCGACATAGAGTATCCTCAGGGTTTTCTGAGTGATTCCAATCACACCTGAGAATGAATCGCAACAAATGGATGTAGCGGCGTTTTCGCCGCACCTCACAGGAGAAATTGCACGTTTCTTGCTCAGCAGGCTCAACAGTCAGGCGGCCTAGGCATAACTACTATATTGCACGTGCGAAATAACTTCTGCTAAGCGCGTTAGTCTGTTAAGAAATGGTTTACCGGCTAAACGGGGGCGGCGCGATGGCAGACATAGTTCTGGATGTCAGACTGAACAGCGCGGACGAGGACGTCCGGCTTTCAGAAGCAATTGACTCGTTCCTGTCGCTTCAGGCGCTGGGCGGCCATGCGGATGGCTTCGATCTGGACCTGATGGTGCGCACGGTTTTCGGGCCGGGCGGCGAGCGCCTCAAGCAGATCATCTTCCAGCACCACGAACTGGCCAATGCGTTCAGCTCGTTCTGGACCAATTTCCGCGCGCTTTCCTGAGCCTGCCTTGCGCCGTTGAGTGAGGCCGGGCAGGGGCTTAAACCCTGCCAGAGGCTCTTCCCGCATGGCACTTTTGAATTCCTCACCGCGTATCGCGATCATCGGCGCTGGCATCATCGGCTTGAGCGGGGCGTACGAGTTGGCGGTTCGCCGCGGCGCGCGCGTCTCGATTTACGACACAAGGTCGCCCGGGCGCGGCGCCAGCTGGGCGGCCGCCGGCATGCTCGCGCCGGCATTCGAAGCGGCAGACGAGCCCGGCCAGCATCCGCGCTTTCTCGAGCTCTGCCTGCAAGGTGCGGCGGCATGGCCGGACTTCGCGAACGAGCTTTCAGCCCGGTCCGGACTGGATATCGGTTTCAGCCGGGTGCCTTGTCTGGCCGCTGCGACCGGATCAAGCGAAGAGACACGTCTCGGCCGGATCGCGGCGCGCCTGACCGCCGCGCGCATCGAACACTCGGCTCTGACGGCGCAAGACATCCTGCGCCGCGAACCAGCGCTCACTCCGGAAGTGATCAGCGGGCTCGAGCTGCCGAGTGATCTGCGCGTGAACAACCGGCAGGTGGTCGACGCCTTGATCAGCGCCCTGCGCGCCTGCCCTGAGGTCCGGTTCGTGCCGGGCCCTGCGCCGCTCAGATCGGCCGCTGGCCAGCTTCGTCTCGAGGGGCATGATGTAATCCTGGGTGCGGCCGGATGGGAAACGGCCGTCATCAAGGTCGAGGAGCGGGGGCAACTCTTCAATCTGGTGAATTGGGAAACCGCGCTCGACGATATTGAGAGCTATGGGGGACAGATGTTGTCGGTTGCAGATGGTGCAGGGGCGCCGAAACACGTGGTGCGCGCGGGCCATGTCTATCTCGTGCCACGCGATGGCCGGGTCGTGATCGGTGCGACCGTTGAGCCGGACCGCGTCATCGATGAGACGGACGACGTGGCCATAGAGGCCCTTCGTCTCGAAGCGGTGCAGCTTTGCCCAGGCCTTGCGGACGCCCCGGTACTCGAACGCTGGGCGGGTGTGCGCCCGGGCACGCCGGATCATGCACCGTTTATCGGAGGCACAAGAACGCCGGGCTTGTTTGTGGCCGCTGGCCATTTCCGCAACGGCATACTGCTGGCGCCGGTCACAGCCCGCATTATTGCTGACCAGATCCTCGGCAAGGAGGCCGGCGAGCTGGCCGCCGCGTTCTCGCTCCGGCGCGCCTATACCGCGACGGCCTGACGCTGGACGGCAGGTGAGGCGCGCCTTAAGTCTCTGTCGCACAAGGAGTATCAGGCCATGCACGTGATCCAGCCGATGACCGAAGACCAGGTCGCCATTCAGAGCGCCGTTGCGAAAACGCTGGAGCCCTTCGATGACGCCTATTGGGCCAAGACAGACGAAACGGGCGAGTGGCCGGAAGAGTTCTGCCAGGCAATGGCGAAGGGCGGCTGGCTTGGCATCGCCTTTCCGGAAGAATATGGCGGCTCGGGTCTTGGCCTGACCGAGGCGGCATTGATGATGCAGACGGTGACGCGCACAGGTGCCGGCTATTCCGGCGCGTCGGCCATCCACCTCAACATCTTTGGTCCGAAACCGCTTGAGAAATTCGGAAACGAAGACCTGAAGCGCGAGAACCTGCCGAAGATCATCTCCGGTCAGGAGAAGATGTGTTTCGCCGTCACCGAGCCGAACTCCGGCCTCGACACGTCAAGCCTTGAAACGAAAGCCGAGCGCACGAATACCGGCTATCTCATCCACGGACGCAAGATCTGGACGACAGGTGCTCAGCGTGCGGATAAAATCCTGATCATTGCGCGCACGACGCCGAAGGACCAGTGCGCCAAGCCGCATCTGGGCCTGTCGCTGTTCTACACCGACCTCAATCGTAACAGGATCGAAGCCAATCCGATCCCGAAAATGGGCCGCAAGGCGGTGGAGTGCAACACGCTCTTTATTGACGGCCTGGAAGTGCCCAAAGAGCATCTGATCGGGAATGAAGGGGACGGTTTCAAATACCTCCTACAAGGTCTCAACCCTGAGCGCGTGTTGTTCGCCGCCGAATCGATCGGCCTCGGTTTCTCGGCGCTGGAACGCGCGGCGCGGTATGCCAACGAGCGTATCGTGTTCGGCCGGCCGATTGGGCAGAACCAGGGTATCCAGCATCCGCTCGCCCGTTCGTGGGCGGAGCTTTCCGCCGCCGAACTGCTCGCCTACAAGGCCGCTGCACTCTATGATGCCGGCCTCGACTGCGGCGCCGAAGCCAACGCCGCCAAGTATCTCGGCACGGAAGCCGGCTTCACGGCCTGCGAAACGGCTGTGCTCACACATGGCGGCATGGGCTACGCGAAGGAATATCACGTGGAGCGGATGATGCGCGAGGCCATGCTCGCCCGTATCGCACCGGTCAGCCGCGAGATGATCCTCAACTTCATTGCCGAGCGCGTGCTGGGCCTGCCGAAGAGCTACTGAACCTAGCGCTTTCCGAAGAACTTGATGGCGCCGAACAGGCCCGCGAGCGCGGAGCCAAGTCCGCCCAGAAGGACAAACAGCGGATTGGCCTGATCGGCAAAGGCAATCGCGCGGTTGAGGCCCGACACTTTCACGGTTACCGTATCGCGGAAAGTGCGGAGCGGCATCGCGGTATCGGAGTCCATCGCGAAAACTTCGAACACAAGGTCATGTTCGCCGGCGCTGAGGGCTGTGACCGACCAGCGCCAGGTGTTCTCGCTCATCGGCGACATCGACTGCACGGCCGGGGAGGCGGCGACGATGTTGAAGTTTGCGCCCGACAGCCGCACTTCGACCTTCTCGGAAACCTTTGCTTCGCCTTCTTCGATCGTGCCGCGGCCTGGCAGGGCATCGGCGGCGGTTGTGTCACCCGTTGCATCGATCGCAAACGTGACATCAAACGCGCGCTTATACTCGGCGGTGCGCGGCGTTTCATGCGCCACCGGAACGGTCTTGAGCCTATCGGCGAGGGACGGCCGGGCCGGCGGCGCGGTGGCGGTCGCTTCGCTGACGTCCGGCGCGGCGACCGGACCTGCCAGGCCCGGCTCCATTTCGGTCTGGAAGTTGAACGTCATTTCCTCTTCGGTCAGCGCCGCACTGGCGCCAGCTTCTATCTCGGGATCTGCGCTTTGCGCCGCTGCCTCGCGCGCAGCGCTTTCGGGGACGCCAATCGCTTCGGGCGCAGGTCCGGCCACAGGTTCAGCGGCCGCGGTTTGGACGGCGGCTTCGGCCTCCGGCGCTGGCAGCCCGGACTCCACAACCATCTCCTTCGGGGCGAACTCTTCCAGCAAGGCGGCGCCGCCGATGCCGGCTGCGAGCATTCCGGCGATCAACAAAAGTACCGACAGGATGCGCATCATGACGTCGTCTCCCCTATTTCCGGCCAGCTTAGCAGACCTTCAGCCCGCCGGAAAACTTCCGCGGCTCGCTTCGTAAAAGGCAATTGCGGCAGCATTCGAGACGTTGAGGCTCTCCATGTCTGTTGCAATCTGGATGCGGGCAAGTTCGGCGCACGCGTTGGCCACGGCGGGCCGAAGGCCGGGTCCTTCGGCGCCAAGCACAATCGCGATCTTCTGCGCGCCCTTCACGGCGAGGTCGAGTGGCCGGTTGCTCTCACCGGCTAGCCCCACGGTATGAAAGCCGGCTTCTCCCAGCTGTTCGAGCGCGCGGGCGATGTTCACGGCCCGCACTTCGGCAACAGTTTCTACCGCGCCGGCAGCACTCTTGGCCACGACGCCGGTGATGGGCGGCGCATTGCGGGTCTGCAGCACGAGGCCGGTGAAACCGAACGCAGCGGCAGACCTGAAGATGGCGCCCAGGTTGTGCGGGTCCGAAACCTGATCCAGTACAGCGATGCGCGTCGCGCCTTCCGCGATGAGGTCTTCCAGCGCCACCGGCTCGAGCGGCTCGGCCTTCACCGCGATGCCTTGATGCACCGCGCCGGGCGGCAGGCGCTGGTCAAGCTCCTTGCCTGTGAGAATCTGCGGGATCAGCGGCGCGCCCTGCAGGCGTTCTGCGGCGTTCTCGGTGGCAACGAATTGCAGGAACTGGCGGTCGGGGTTTGCAAGAGCGGCCAGCACAGCGTGCGTGCCCCAGAGCCAGACCGGGCCACCTTCCTTTTCGCGTTCGGGGCGAGCAAAGCTCGCTGGGGCGGAACGGGCGCCGGGCGGGCTGGACGGCCGCTGGCCCGGGCGTTTTGCATGGTTGCGTGCCATCGGGTTCATCCTTATAAGGCCGCTTCCGGCGTGGATCGGGGGTTTGGAAACAGCCCTTTTGAAGCGCTGGCGCGGCGGCGTCAAACGGCGTTGGCGCGGGTCCCGTGGAGGGATGGGAGAGTGGTTAAATCCGCCAGACTGTAAATCTGGTCGCCTAGCGTACGCTGGTTCGAATCCAGCTCCCTCCACCACCCCGCCAAGTTCGCATGGCAAGTCGTGGCCCTGACGGGCGGGTATAGCATAATGGTAATGCACTAGCCTTCCAAGCTAGCTATCTCGGTTCGATCCCGTGTACCCGCTCCAGTCCATAAACGCTCCATGTGCCTTTAGAGCATCCACACGCGTGCGAGGCGGTGCATGACGCCTTCAAGATCAAGTGTTGTCGCGATCTCATACTCGGCAAGCGGCCGGGCGCCGCCGTCCGGCGCATAGGCGCGGCCGGGATCGCCGACATATACTTCGATACCGCGCGCGGTTGCTTCCCCCAGCCAGGCGAGGAAGCGCTCTGCCATTTGCTTCTGGTAGAAAATGTCGCCGGCGAGGATCACATCCACTTGCGGGGCGAGGGCCTCGAGCAGGTCGCCGCCCAGCCAGTCGATGGAAACATTGTTCGCCTGTGCGTTCAGCGAGACCGCAGCCTCGCAAACGGGATCAATGTCGTTGGCCCAGACTGTCGCGGCGCCAGCGTGGGCGGCGGCGACGGCGATCATCCCGCTGCCGCAGGCGATGTCGAGAACCCGGCGTCCCCGCACAATCTCAGGCCGCGCCAGCACACACCGCGCGGCGGCTTGTCCGCCTGCCCAGGCGAATGCCCAGAAGGGCGGATCTGGGGACTGGCGTTCAAGGTCGGCTTCGGTGGCCGACCAGATGGGCGTGATCGCGTCTGCCAGCCAGAGCCGCATGGGGGCGCCGCCGAGATCAAGGCCCTCAACTTTCAACAGGCGCGTGTTGGCCTGAATGAAGGCCTTGGCGGAAGGCAACGCAAACGAAGAAATGGGCTTGGCTCTCTTTCCGGTATGACGGCAATTGCAACGCTCCTGTCAGACGGACAGCGCCCCAACAAGCGCTTTCGCGTTCCGCTTCCGGCCCGGGCGCCAGTTTTTTGGTCAGGTTCTGGACAGTTCCGCCCGGCGATGGGGCAGGCCAGCCTGCCAGGGGCCTCGCAGGCGAAGCCCGTTGAGCCCCGGTGAATCCTGCGTAAGGTGGCGCGTATGGGAGAAACTCCAACATTTTTCAACGAGATGGACGGGACGGGCGACCGGCCTCGCGCCCCTTATTCGCGCTATTGCGACTGGTATAGGGCCGAGCCGCCCGAACGGCTTCGGCGCAAGGCGCGGGAGGCGGAGACCTTCTTCCGGCGCACCGGCATTACGTTCAACGTCTATGGCGCAGCGGACGGCGATGAGCGCCTCATCCCGTTCGACATCGTGCCGCGGATCATTTCTGCCAAGGAATGGACGCGGCTGACCAAAGGCATCGAGCAGCGCGTGCGCGCGATCAACGCCTTCCTGAATGACATTTATCACCGGCAGGAGATCTTGCGCGCTGGCCGCGTGCCGGTCGAGCTGATCGAAAACAACGATGCGTTCCTGCCGAAGATGCTGGGCGTGTCGCCGCCCGGCGGCGTTTACACGCACATTGTGGGTGTCGATCTTGTCCGCACCGGTGAGAACGAATTCTTCGTACTGGAAGACAATGCCCGCACGCCGTCGGGCGTCTCCTACATGCTGGAGAACCGGGAAACGATGCTGCAGATGTTTCCCGAGTTGTTCACGAAGATCCGTGTACGGCCGGTCAGCGATTATCCAAAGATGCTGCGCCGGTCGCTCTCGGCCTGTGCACCGCCGGCCTGCAATGGCCGTCCGGTGGTCGCTGTTCTCACGCCGGGAATCCACAACTCGGCCTATTATGAGCACGCCTTCCTTGCCGACCAGATGGGCGCTGAGCTGGTCGAGGGCCGGGACCTGCGCGTTGTCGGCGGGCGCATCGCGATGCGCACCACGCTTGGCTATACTCCGATCGACGTGCTCTACCGGCGCGTCGATGACGATTATCTCGATCCGCTGAATTTCCGTCCGGATTCCTTCCTCGGCGTACCTGGCATTCTTGATATTTACCGCTCGGGCGGGATAACCATCGCCAACGCGCCCGGCACGGGCATTGCCGATGACAAGGCGATCTATTCCTACATGCCGGACATCGTGCAGTTCTACACAGGCGAGAAGCCGATCCTCAAGAATGTGCCGACCTGGCGCTGCTCGGAGGCGTCGTCGCTCAGCTATGTGCTCGATCATCTGCGCGAGCTGGTGGTCAAGGAAGTGCATGGATCCGGCGGGTATGGCATGCTGGTCGGCCCGGCGGCTTCGAAGAAGGAGCTTGAAGCTTTCCGCCTGAAACTCGTGGCGAAACCTGCCAATTACATCGCTCAGCCAACGCTCGCCCTGTCTACCGTGCCGATCTTGACCAAGGCTGGCCTCGCGCCCCGCCATGTCGATCTGCGCCCGTTTGTGCTGATGTCGCCGGAAGGTATCGAGATTACGCCGGGGGGCCTCACGCGCGTTGCGCTCAAGAAGGGATCACTGGTGGTCAACTCGAGCCAGGGCGGCGGCACCAAAGACACCTGGGTTCTGGAGGACTAGGCGCAATGCTCGGCAAGACGGCAGGTGGCCTGTTCTGGATGTACCGCTATCTCGAGCGCGCTGAGAATACCGCGCGACTGGCCGATGCGGGATTCCGAATCGCCCTGACGCGCTCCGATCATGCGGAGGATGAGTGGGCCTCGATCATCGAGACGGCGTCCGCCCGAAAGGATTTCGTCGGCTCCGGTGCGAAGTTCGATGGGCCGAGCGTGATCAACTTCCTGCTGCGCGATCCGGCCAACCGCTCAAGCGTGATCTCGGTGACGGAAGCTGCCCGCAACAACGCCCGCCTCGTTCGCACCGCGCTGACGCGCGAAGTCTGGGAGGCCGTCAACGAAACCTGGATCACGCTCAAGGAGGCGCTCGCCCGCCCGGTGCGCGAGACCGATCTGCCAGATGTGCTGGCCTTGATCCGGAACCAGAGCGCGCTTGTTCGCGGCGCCACGGTCGGCACGATGCTGCGCAACGACATCTACAATTTTGCCCGCGTCGGCACCTTCGTCGAGCGCGCTGACAACATCGCCCGTATCCTTGACGTGAAGTATTACGTGCTGCTGCCGTCTGTCACGCTCGTGGGTTCGACCCTCGACAACGTGCAGTGGGAGACCATCCTGCGTGCGGCGTCGGCAGAGCGGTCTTTCCGCTGGCTCTATGGCGGCGAGACACGTCCGCTGACAATTGCCGACTTCCTTATCCTCGACCGGCGTATGCCCCGTTCGCTGCTCTATTGCCTGCGCAAGATTGCCGGAAACCTCGGTCATCTGTGCTCGGATTATGGTGTCCGCCGTCCGAGCCTCGACTTCGCGCTCGGTCTGCGTGATGAGCTCGAAGACACCACGATCGACCAGATCATGGAGCGCGGACTGCACGAGTTCCTGACAAAGTTCATCCAGTCCAACAACGCCCTCGCCGGTCACGTCGAGGAAGACTTCCGCTTCAACAGGTAAGGCAAGCTCGATGCGTCTGAAAATCAGCCATGCCTCCAAGTACAGCTATACGAGCCCGGTATCGTATGGCCTGCTTCAATTGCGCCAGACGCCCAAGTCGCGCATCGGTCAGCAGGTGCTGCGCTGGGATCACCAGATCGAAGGTGGCCGTATTGAAGCTGAATACGAAGACCACAATGCCAACTGGGTGCAGCTGATCAGCCTCGATACCGGGGCCGAGCAGCTGATCATTTCGAGCAGCGGCGACGTGGAAGTCGAAGACCGGGCAGGGATCATTGGCCAACACCGCGGATTTGCGCCGCTCTGGCTGTTTCGGCGCACGACGACGTTGACGCGCCCAGGCCCGCTTATCCGCAAACTTGTCAGGGCTGCGCCGGACAATTCTGCGGGGGACCTCGCCCGCCTGCATGCGGCGGCGCAGCTCGTGCGCGACGCGGTCCAATACGAGCCGGGCTGGACCGACGCGGACACCAAGGCAGAAGACGCGCTCGAGAAGGGGCACGGCGTTTGCCAGGACCATGCGCACGTTTTCATCTCGGCGGCGCGGCTGCTCGGCTATCCGGCGCGCTATGCCGGCGGGTACCTGATGATGAACGACCGGGTAAGCCAGGACGCCGGCCATGCCTGGGCAGAAGTCCACGTGGAAAGCCTGGGATGGGTCGGTTTTGACATCTCCAACGCTATTTCTCCCGACAGCCGCTACGTTCGCGTCGCGACGGGACTTGACTACCGCGAGGCGGCGCCCGTTTCTGGAATGCGGTTCGGGGCGTCCAGCGAATCGCTCGACGTCTCGATCCAGGTGCAACAACAATAAGAACGACGCTCCCCGGTTCTCACCCATGACTTACTGTGTTGGTCTCAGGCTCAATCGCGGCCTTGTTTTCATGTCGGACACCCGCACGGGCGCGGGGGTCGACAACATCCTGCGTTTCCGGAAGCTGTTCACCTGGTCGGTTCCGGGTGAACGCGCGATCGTGCTGATGACGTCGGGCAACCTTGCAACCACACAGGCGGTCGTCAGCCTGATCGAGGAGCGCACCAAGGCGCCGAGCGAGCGCCGCCCCTCGATCCTCGAATTGCCGACCATGTTCCAGGTCGCCCGCCACGTGGGCGAAACCTTGAGGGAAGTCATTCTCTCGAGCGCGCCGACAGGTCAGCGGGCGGATTCCTCCTTCAATTCCACCATCATTCTGGGCGGACAGGTCAAGGGCATGGAGCCGCGCCTGTTCATGATCTATCCGGAAGGCAATTTCATCGAGGCGGGCGACGACACGCCCTACTTTCAGATCGGCGAAACCAAGTATGGGCGGCCCATCCTGGTGCGGGCCTTTGATCCCGCGATGAGCTATGAGGATGCGGCCAAGCTGCTGCTCGTGTCGTTCGACTCAACGATGAAGGCAAACCTCTCCGTAGGGCCGCCGCTGGACCTTCAGGTGATCGAACGCGATACCTTCCGCCTCGGCCTGTCCAAGCGGATCGAGGGGGAAGACCCCTATTACCAGTCCATTTCGCGCGGATGGGGCGACGCGCTCAAGAAAGCCTTCGATTCACTGCCCGGTTTCTCATTCTGAGGCTTTATCTGGGCAAGAATATGCTCGAATTGCCTTGAACAGGGCCAGCATTTGGCTAGGCTCACCCAATACGGGGGCCGAGGCATTGCGCGCGGCACGAACGCAAACAATCAGGGTTGAACAGTATGATCTTTGACCGGGTAAAATCGCTCGACGCGATTCTGGCGACGGCCGAGAAGAAGTCACTGACGCGCACGCTCGGCGCCTTCCAGCTGACGATGCTGGGCATTGGCGGCATTATCGGAACCGGTATTTTCGTGCTGACGGCAGAAGCCGCGCAGAAAGCCGGCCCGGGCATGATGGTGTCCTTCGTGATCGCCGCCGTGGTCTGCGCCGTGGCGGCGCTCTGCTACGCCGAACTTGCCTCGATGGTTCCGGTGTCGGGCTCAGCCTACACCTATACCTACGCGGTGATGGGCGAGTTGCTCGCCTGGATGGTGGGCTGGGCGCTCGTGCTTGAATATGCCGTTGCAGCAGGCGCCGTGTCGGTCGGCTGGTCGGGCTACTTCGTCGGTCTTCTCGAGAACATGGCGGGGATAAGCTTGCCCGATGCCTACACGCTCGGGCCAAGCCAGGGCGGCATCATCAACCTTCCAGCGATGATTATTGCGCTCCTCGTCACCGGCCTCCTCGTCCTGGGAACGACGGAGAGTGCCTTCGTCAACTCCATCCTCGTCGTGGTAAAGATCACCGCGCTGGCTGCGTTCGTCGTTCTCGCCATCCCTGCGATGAACATGGAGAATTTCGAGCCATTCGCGCCGCTTGGGTTCGCCGGTATTTCAGCGGCGGCCGCCTCCATTTTCTTTGCCTATGTCGGTTTCGATGCGGTCTCGACAGCTGCGGAAGAAACGAAGAACCCTCAACGCAACGTACCCATTGGCCTGATCGGGTCGCTTGCAATCTGTACCGTGTTTTACCTGCTGGTCGCATCCGGTGTGGTGGGCGGGGTCGGCGCCCAGCCAATTATGGACGAGGCCGGCAAAGGCCTCGCGCCCGGCAGCACCGAACTCACGGCCGCCTGTAAGGAAATCGGCGATGCAGCGGTTGTCTGCTCGAAGGAAGCCCTCGCCTGGACGCTGCGCGAAATCGGTTGGCCGCAAATCGGCAACCTGCTGGGCCTCGCCGCCGGTCTCGCCCTGCCATCGGTCATCCTGATGATGATGTTCGGCCAGACCCGCATCTTCTTCGTGATGAGCCGCGACGGCCTTCTGCCGAACGTGTTCTCCCGCATCCACCCGAAGTTCAACACGCCCTACGTGATCACGATTATGACCGGCGTGTTTGTCGCGGCCTTCGCGGCGTTCTTCCCGGTCGGTGCACTCGCTGACATTTCGAACTCGGGCACACTGTTTGCCTTCGCGATGGTCGGCATCGCGGTCATGGTGCTGCGCCGCAAGGATCCGGACCGCAAACGCCCGTTCCGCACGCCGCTGGTCTATGTGGTGGCGCCCGTTGCGATCGTAGGGTGCCTCTACCTGTTCTTCAGCCTGTCGAACTATACCAAGCTGCTGTTCGTGATCTGGGCGGCCATCGGTCTGGTTGTCTATTTCCTCTATAGCCGCAGCCGCAGCCACGTTGGCCGGGGCGTTGTGGATGTCCACGAGGATGATGCGGGTATCCCGCCGCCGCCAATCCCGCCGATCAGCTGACAAACCGTAAGATTTCGCCGGCGCAAGCCGGCGAAATTGTTTTTGGGATCAGGCCGGGGCAGGCGGTGCGCTGAAAACAACGGCCGCATTGCCGAATGCGGAACGGTATCGCATCAGCCGTTCGGCGCTGATCGTGCGCAGGCCCATCACCGGTTCAAGGATGACGAACGTGTCCCCCTCATGTCCGGCAATGATGACATAGTGATTGAACATGCCGCGGCCCGTCAGTTCGGACAGGCTCGCCGCGCGCGTGATGCCAATCGCAGCCGGCAGGCCGAGCAGCGGGATGTTCGCCCCTGGCAACTGTCAGGGTTGTACGAACACGGATGGTACGCGCACCGGAACGAGAACAGGGCGGCCCGCTTCCAGCTCGCGCAAGACATCGGCCTCCTTCAGCCGCGCGGCGCTGGCGAGCAGGCCTTGCTCTTCAGCAAGCGAGATCAACTCGGCCACCGAATAACCAGTTGCCATGTCGGCTGGCGGCGAAGCGGCGAAAATCGCTTCACCGGAGACGTGCGCTGGGCCGAGCCAGTAATTTGCAATGCTGGCCAGCGCATGGGCGCCGCAAGCGATCCCATTGACCTGGCGGTCATGCTCAAGCGGCAGCAGCAGCGTGGATGGGGGGCGACCGACCGGTCGAAAAGCTCGAAACTGTTTGCGGCGCTCCGCTCCGCAAAGTCGCCGGGCGTGGCGTTCGGGGTTGTGGCGCAGGCGCCCAGTCCGAACGCCAGCGCTGCGACGGCGCCTCGCAGCATGGATCAGATCACCGATGCGACCACGAGCACGATGACGACGAGACCGACCAGCGCCAGCATGTTGCTGTTGGTCATGCCGGCATCATAAGCGGCGGCTTCTTCCGGGGTCACCAGCTGGACGGTGTAGCCCTGCTCCTGATAGGCGAGGACTGCAGCGGTATCGTCCGTAGACAGACCGTAAGCCTGGAGGTCGGCTGCATTGAACGTCTGTGCTTCCACAGTGCGGAATTGCGCAGCCGGTGATTGAGCCTGCGCGAGCGGAACCGCGAGTTGCGACAGAGCAAAACTTGCGGCGACGAGAGCGGGAAAACGGATTTTCATGGGAGAAGTCCTCTGCGGTTGTTGATCTCACATCATCCGGAGGTGCGCGCGAGGCCGGATGAGCCCGGCGGCACCGGCCGAAATGATCCCCGCACACCGCGCAGGGTCATAGATGCAACGCGCAGAGCACGCGCAGGTTCCCGTGGTTCAGCGAACATCAATCCGATGCTTTTGCCCTGTTTTCATTGGTGCAATTGTAGGTCGTTCTTCCCCCGTCATTAGCCAAAGGGGAAAAAGTGACATGAAAATGAGAATGATTACCTGCTCGCTCGCGCTCGCGCTCGTGCTTGCGTGTGTTGCGGGCACCGCAGTTGCGCAGTCGTCGACATGGGGTGGTGAGGGCTCGCTTGGCGCGGCCGCATCGACGGGCAACACGGAAACCAAAGACCTGTCAGTAGGCCTCAAACTCGCCAGCGATAGCGGTGTTTGGCGTCCGAGCGTCGAGGCTTTGGCCGACTATAGCGAAACCGATGGATCGGAAACGCGTAACCGCGTCTTCGTCGCCGGTCAGTTCGACCGTGACTTTAACGAGCGGACCTACGGCTTTGGCCGCGTGTCACACGAGCGCGATGAATTCTCGGGCTTCGAGAGCCGTTCGTTTGTTGGTGCAGGTGTCGGGTACCGTATCCTTGTCGGCGACGTGACCAGCTGGTCCATCGAAGGCGGTCCGGGTCTCAAGATCGACGAAACACGCGACATTGCGACGCCGGTCATCATTCCGGGATCAACCGAGGAGAGCTTCGCGGTCGTTGGCGCGTCGAAGTTTGCTCACGCTTTCAATGATAGCGTCAAGCTGACGAACGACAGCTCCGTCCTCTATGCCGAAACGTCGACCCAGATCGGTAACTCGCTGGCCGTCACGTCGGCCCTGACCGGCGCGCTCTCGGCTCGTTTCTCGTTCGACGTTCGCCACGATACCGACCCGCCGCTGGGTTTCGAGCAGACCGACACCGTGACGCGCATCGCGCTCGTCTACGCCTTCGGCAAGTAAGACACAGCCCTATCGCTGCCCGTTCGGCAATCTGCCGGGCGGGCAGTTTTTATTGGGTGAAGTGCTTCGACAATCTCAGCCCTTGACCCTGATAGTTGGAGCCCTGACCACCATAAAGCGCCCTCGGCTTGGCCGACATGGGCTCGTAGATCAGCTTCGCGACCGGCTGGCCGTGTTCGAGGATGAAGGGCACATCGCGCGAGCGCACTTCCAGCACGGCGCGGCTGCCCTCCTTGTTCATGCCGAAGCCCGGGTCAAAAAAGCCCGCATAGTGCGCCCGGAACTCGCCTAGTTCCGGCGCGATGGGCGCCATCTCGGCGGCCTCGGCGGACGCGACCTTCACCGCCTCCCGGCTGACGAGGATGTAGAACTCCTCTGGGTTCAGGACGATGCGGCCGTTTTTCGGATAGACGGGTTCCCAGAACTGGCTGACATCGTGCGCGCCGAGGCCGCGCAGGTCGACGACGCCGGAATGCGGCTTCGCGCGGTAACCGGCGGGCTGTCCGGCGGGTGGCTCAAGGTCGATGGACACGACCTTTTCCTTCAGTGTCTCCGGCTTTTTCCGTTTAAACCGGATCTGCGCCAGCCGGTCGCCGGGGCGGACCATGACCGGGAACGTGCGCGGGCTAACTTCGAGATAAAGCGGCCCGGCATAGCCCGTCGGCACATCGTCAAACGCCCGGCTGCGATTGGTGACGAGGCGGGTGAAAACGTCGATCCGGCCTGTGGAACTCTTCGGGTTCGCCCGCGCGGCGAGGCCCGGAGGCAGGCGCAGCGATTCCTGCAGGGGGATCAGGTACACACAGCCGGTTTCCAGAACCGCGCCCTTGTCCGTCAGGTCGATGCGGTGAAGGCGGATGCCGGGGTCCTGCAGGAGGTCCGCCACCGCGCGGTCCTTGCCCGGCAGGAAGCTCGCCCGCAGGCGGTAGGCATCCTCGGCGAGGCGCAGGTCAAGGCTTGCAGGCTGCACCTGTCCGGCCTCCAGCGCCAGCGTGCTGCGGATGGCGCCCGCGGCCGCCAGGGCCTCAATTTCAAAATCGGGGAGAACCCCCGCCACATCCGCCATCACTTGCACCCCGCAGGTCATCAGGCATAAGTCCCTCTCCGGGAAACACAAGGACGAGCGCTGACATGGCCGATGCACCCGGCGGAGACGACCCAAAAGGCTGGAAGCCCGCCACCCAGGCGGTGCGCGGCGGCCTGATGCGCTCGCAATATGGCGAGATCTCCGAAGCGATCTTCCTGACCTCGGGCTATGCCTACGACACGGCCGAACAGGCCGAAGCCCGAATGGCCGGCAAGGAAGAGGGCTTCGTCTATTCCCGTTACGGCAGCCCGACCGCTGAAATGCTGCAGCAGCGCCTCTGCCTCATCGAAGGCGCCGAGGCGTGCCGCGTCACGGGGTCCGGTATGGGTGCCATCTCATCCGCGATTCTCGCGCCTTTGAAGGCAGGTGACCGGGTGGTTGCCGCAACCGCCCTGTTTGGCTCCTGCCGCTGGATCCTCGCCAACCAAATGCCCAGGTTCGGCATTGAGACCGTGTTCGTGGACGGCGCAGACCTCGCAGCCTGGGAGCGCGAGATCGGCAAAGGTTGCCAGCTGGTCCTGATCGAAAGCCCGGCCAATCCGCTGCTCGACGGCGTGGACATCGCGGCGGTTGCTGAACTCTGCAAGGCAGCTGGCGCATTGCTGGTCGTCGACAATGTTTTCGCAACTCCGGTTCTGCAGCGCCCGCTCGATCTGGGCGCAGATGTCGTCGCGTACTCTGCCACCAAGCATATGGACGGGCAGGGCCGCGTGCTTGCGGGCGCGATCCTGACGAGCGCGAAATACATGTCCGAAGTCTATGATCCGTGGCTGCGCCACGTCGGTCCGGCCTGCTCGCCGTTCAACGCCTGGGTTGTGCTGAAGGGCCTCGAGACCATGCAGTTGCGCGTCGAGGCGCAGAGCCGAAACGCAGCCCGTCTTGCGGATGCATTGGCGGCGCATCCCGCCGTGCAGGCCGTTCGCTACCCGCACCGCAAGGATCACCCGCATTACGCGATCCACAAGAAGCAGATGTTATCCGGCGGCACGCTGCTCGCGGTCTCGGTCAAGGGGGGGCAGGCTGGTGCCTTCCGCTTCCTCAATGGCCTGAAGATCGCCGACATTTGCAACAATCTCGGAGATACCAAGACGCTCGCCTGCCACCCCTCGACGACGACGCACCGCGCCTTGTCGGACGCCGAGCAGGCGGCGATGGGGCTTGATCGAAGCTGGGTGCGTGTCTCGGTTGGCCTTGAGGATATCGACGATCTCGAGGCCGACTTCCTCGGCGCGCTCAACGCATCCTGAACTTCCAGGCGGGCAGCTTCACGCAATGGCAAGACGACCTGCACCTCCCGAGTATGAAGCCGTGACAGGCGGCGTGCGCATCCGTGTGCGCCCGCGATTCCTGCATGACGAATCCGAGCCGGGCCGCAGCAAGTATTTCTGGGCGTACTTGGTTGACGTGCAAAACGAGAGTGACCGGATCTGGACGATTGCCCGGCGTCATTGGCGGATCGTGGATTCAGCAGGCCGACTTCAGGCGGTGGACGGTGACGGCGTCATCGGACAGACGCCGACCTTGGGTCCGGGCGAGCGGTTCAGCTACAGTTCCGGTGCGCCGCTCGCAACGCCGTCGGGGATGATGAGCGGCACGTACGACCTGATCGACGAGAATGGCGAGGAAATGGTCGCGGTGATCCCGGCCTTTTCCCTCGACAGTCCCTACGATACGTCCCGCCCGAGCTAGCGCTTACTTTGCGACAGCCGCCTTGCCCGCCAGCGGCTCACCGATTTCGAGCACGCGGAAATTCTTCGACATGAACTCCGGCGTGAACAGCAGATGCATTTCCTCCGGCGTCAGCACATCTCTCCAGTCAGCGAGCTGGGCGGGCGCGGCTTCGGCATAGAGCACATTGCCACCAGCTTCTTCGACGAGGATCGCGCCATACGTCTGAAGCGCACGGGCAATCGTCTTGCCTTCCGGTGAAAGTTTCGTGTTCTCGATGTCGTAGGAAGGGTCCAGTTGAAGGCGCGTGCCCAGCGGCATACCAAGTGCCTTGGCGGGTGCGCCGTCAACCGGCGCCGGAGCGGTGCTGGCGGGCGAGACGAACATGCCGCGGCGCACATTCGGCGAGCCGAATGCCAGCGCGTGCTCGATCTTGCCGGCTTTCAGTTCTTCGGTACGGATCAGGCCCGCGAGGAGGGGCAGGCCGGAGGGGCGCGGCGAACCGGCGAGGCTCGGCTCCTTCGCCTGCATCCACGGCGTCTTGACGCCTGTGCCGTTCAGATCGACTTGCGCGCCGAATCCTGTGAACCAGGTGCCATCCAGGTCTTGTCCGGCCTGGCGCATTTCCCAGGCTTTACCAGCCTTTCGATCTTCGAGCACCAGATAGCCGGTGCCAAAGTCCGGGCCGGCTGCCGAGGCGCCCTCGGGAATCGGAACGCGCTTGAGCGGGCCAAAGCCGGGCCCGTACTGACCCTGGTAAAGGTCGCGGACGTAGCGTTTCGGCGCTTTCCTCGAGTCGACCGGGTAAACGGCGACGGACCATTCGGCCATGTTGATATACAGCGTGTTCAATGCCGCAAAACCGCCCATCAGAATGTCCGAATTCGGGTCAATCTTGGCATCCGCCGCAATCGGGGTGTTCCAGGGGCTGTCCGCCGAGAAGGGGCGCCAGGGACCGGTCTGGGCGGCGACAGGCGCCGTTTCTTCGGCGGCCGGGGCCCAGAGGGCTGGCATTTTCAAGCCGGTCTGCGCGCATCCTGAAAGCAGGATGGTGCTGATGAGGGCGCCGGCGGCAAGCAGCTTGTGCAACATGGATCGGGTCTCCTGACAGAGGTTTGCTGCCCGTTCTGCAAGATGCCTGCCGCTCGCTTGTGAGGCGAGCGCTCATGAGGACATGGGGGCAGAATTCAATTCCCAGCTGTTGCCGCGATGACGCCAGCACCAACGGCGTTGAAGAGGGAGAAGCTGCCCGGCAGAAGGTTACCCGCATCGCCGGCGCCGCACATATCGCGTCCGGCGAACGGATATCGTCCCGGAAAAACATCTGTCTCCCTGCGGCGACGCCCGGTTGACGCATCGTGTGGGTTGAGCCGGGGCCCTACAGCCCCAAAACGCCCTTTGCCATGATGTTGCGCTGGACCTCGTTCGAGCCGCCATAAATCGAACCCGCGCGGTTGTTGAGATACCTTGCCATCCCGACGACCAGCGCTTCCGGGCCGAGTACGGGCACGTTTGCGCCGGGCTGCCAGGCATCCGGCTGGTAAGGAGCCGCGTGCATGCCGAGCGTTTGCACACCCGCTTCATCGATGGCCTGCATCAGCTCCGTACGCTGCACTTTCAGCATGGAGGCGGCCGGGCCGGGCGGCTGGCCGCTCGTCAGGTCCGACAGGACACGCTGCTCGGTCGTCTTGATCGCTTCAATGCGCATCGCAAGTTCCCCGATACGCCGGATAAGCCCGAAGTCTGCGGGCAACTCGGCCTGCACATATCGTTGCAACCTTCCGAGCACAGCCTCAAGACCGGCCGACGAGCCACCGCTCCGCTCGAATTCGAGCAAGTATTTCGCCACCGACCAGCCATCATTCTCGGCGCCGAGCCGGCCGGATTTCGCAACCCGCACATCGTCGAAGAAGACCTGGTTGAGCTCATGCTCACCGGCCAGCGTGATGATCGGCTCGACCTTGATGCCGGGCGTGTCCATATCGAGCAGAAGGAAGGTGATGCCCAGCTGCAGTTTCGCGGCCGGGTCCGTCCGTACAAGGCAGAACATCTTGTTGGCGTGGTGGGCATGCGTGGTCCAGATCTTGGAGCCGTTCAGTACATAATGCTCGCCGTCACTGTCTGCCTTCAGTTGCAGCGAGGCGAGGTCTGACCCGGAGCCGGGTTCTGAATAGCCCTGGCACCAGTAATCTTCTCCCGACAGGATGCGGGGAAGGTAGTAGGCTTTCTGTTCCGGCGTTCCATAGCCGATGATGCAAGGGCCGACCATGTTCAGCCCCATAGGCGCAAGGCCCGGCGCGCCGGCCCGGGCGCACTCGGAGGCGAAGATGTAGCGCTGCATCTCGTCCCAGCCCGTGCCGCCATATGCCTTTGGCCAGTTCGGTGCGACCCAGCCGCGGGCGTGCAGGATGCGCTGCCAGGGTAGCGTGTATTCCGGCTCGATGAACACGCTGGTCGCCAGTCTGCCCGCTGCCGCTAGGGCAGGCGTCAGGTTGGCCGTCAGGAATGCGCGCACCTCGTCCCGGAACGCAATATCACTGGCTGTCAGATCAAGATTCATGGCCTGTTTCTTTCCCTCCGCGGCTCTTATGGCTTCAGGAGGCCAAGCCGCATTCCGATCTGCAAGCTGACAGAAATCATCGGGCGCGCCAACTCTGGATAATGGCCGACCCGGAGGCCCGAGGTATGGACAAAAGCCATCTGCCCATCTGCAAATCCGCGATCAAGACCGCGCCTCATCCGGCCAGCCGGGCTGACAATGTCATCGTCCCCGACAGGGTTTCGCCCGGGGCGAGCACCGCCATGCTTTCGGAGGGCGCGAGCCCGCTCATGTTGATCGCGTTGTTCACGTGCGAGACCGGCTCGGCGCAGAAGTAAGGCTTGCCCGGCGGCGTGTAGATGACGAGATTTCTGAATGCGCCCGATCCTGCGAGGGTCAGCTGCAATCCCTCGCGCCCGCCAAATTCGGCGGCCCCATCCCAGCCAGAAAAGCAATCATCGAGGCCCGGAGCGCTCAGATCTTCGGGGGCCGCCCCGCGCCGGACAGGCAAACCGGGCTCGCCCGGATCAGTTGCCCAGCGCCCGCGCACCCCGGCCTTCAGCCAGAACCCGTCCGGACGGCCGAAATAGGGATGCAGGCCGATCCCGGCGGGCATCGCAGCTGCGTCGAGGTTGGTCAGTGTGAGTGCTACAGAGAGCTTGTCGCCGTCCACGCGAACGATCTGTTCGGCGCGGTAGTGCCAGGGCCACGCGCCGGGCAAATGCGTGAATGTCATCCGTGCCGCGCCTGGACCGGCGAGTTCGGCGCGCCAGTCCGTGCGCCACCCGGCGCCGTGCAAGGCATGGTGTGCCGCATACGCCGGGGGCAGAAGCGTCACCTTCCGGCCTTCGAATACAAAATGCGCGCCGCGGATTCGATTGGAAAATGGAACCAGCGGGAAACAGCCCGCGTGTTGATCGGCTGCGTCTCGCCCGTGAATGCCCGGCGCGAGGATGTGATGGCCGCGCCAATCCGCCCGCACGATCTGGCCGCCTCGGTCGCCGTCCAGTTCCACCGACCAGTCACCGGCGCGGACCGTCTGCAGGCCTTCCGTCACCGGTCAATCCGCCCGTTTGAGCTGCGGATGCCGAGCCTGGAGCGCGGCCCACCAGGTCGCGACGCACTCCGGTGCGACCAGCGCGGCGATACATCCGCCGAAACCAGCCCCCGTCAGCCGTGCGCCTTCCGCGCCAAGCGCCAGCGCGTCCTCCACCATCCGGTCCATGACGGGCAGGGACACTTCCATGTCGTCGCGAAGGGAGTTGTGGCTCGCCACCATCAGGCGCCCGAACGCGGATCGGTCGCGCGCTTTCAACGCGTCCACCGCCTCCAGGCTGCGCTGCCCCTCGGTCCAGATATGCCGGGCACGCCTGGCGGGCGCGCCGCTCAGTTTGAGCAGCTCGGGGCCCTTGAGTGCGCACAGATGCTCAACGCCCAGCGCGTCTGCCGCGGCCTGGCATTCAAGCTGCCGCATCTTGTAGCTTCCGTCTGCAAGTTCCCGCTGCACGCCGGATTGGATCACCACGATCTCCCAATCGTCCGGGAGCGGAAGAAGCTCAAAACTGCAATCAACGGTATCCAGTGCCAGCACATGCCCGCGGCGCCCCGCCGCCACGGCCATTTGGTCCATGATCCCGCAGGGCACGCCCATGAATTCGTTTTCGACGCGCCGCGCCGCCAACGCGAGCGCCACATCGTCCGTTTCGCCAGCAGGTCGGCTTGCCTTCAGCGCCGCCACAATTGTTGCCGCAGATGAGGACAATCCCTGGCCCACAGGGATATCGCTGTGTACGGACACATCCTGCCCGCCATCAATCCAGCCCATCGCCCGCGCCGCCTGAAGCGCCCCGCGTACCGCGTCCGGCCAGTCATGCTGGGCTGGTGTTTCCATGCCAACACGCGCCTCATTACCAAACTGCGCCGAGCCGATCACGTCCGTTTGGGTGCCATTGGGTCGCCGCGTCAGCGTGATCTCGCTGCGGATCGGCATCGGAAGCACTGTGCCGCCACTGAAATCAATCCACTCTCCAATGAGGTTCACGCGCCCCGGCACGCGCACGGTCACCTCTTCAGTACTCACAGCGCCCTCAGCCTTTCTGCTGCCGCCTCCGGCACTACATCCACGGTGAACACACCTGTGAACTGCTCCACACCCGCAAGGAATTTGAGCCGTCCCGCATCGCGCAGGATCGGGTAGAACTGCACCGTGAACTGAAAGTCCTTGGCCGCGCCGCCAGGCGCTGCCTGCAGGCTCATCATGTAGGGCATCGGGGCCCCGAACAGCGCATCCAGCCGCCGGGGCAAATCGCCCAGTAACTCAGCCAGTGCCTCGATCTCTTCCGCAGCCATTGCCCACGGCCCGGCACGTCGCTGCCTCGGCATGATCCAGGTCTCGTAAGGAAACCGCGAAAAGGGTGGACAGAAAGCCGAAACGTCCCCGGCGGAGGCGATGTCAAAACGTCCCCCCCAGCGCGCATGATCCGACGTCAGATCATATCCGTCGGCAAATGCCTTCGCCGCTGCCGCCTGCGGCGCCGGCACAAACGGAAACGAATAAATCTGTCCATGCGGATGGGGCAGGGTGACGCCAACTTGTTCACCCCGGTTCTCGAACGGCATCACATAGGCGGCGCCGTCGGCATGCAACGCCCGATACCTGTCGATCAGCGCTTCCAGAAGCAACACGCGCCGGTCCTGCCCGATCGTGTCAAGGCTGCCCTCGGGCGCACTGGTGTAGACCACCACTTCGCAGCGCCCGGTCGCCGCGCCATCTGCCCAGTCCGTCAGAGCGCCCGCCGGCACGCCCGGCTTCAATCCCGGAAACCGGTTGTCGAAGATCGCCAGCTCGAAATCCGTAAACGGGATCTCCGTGACGGCGCCTCCCGCCGGCGCCAGCGGGTCCTGCGCAGCGGAGGGGTTGAACGTCCGCGCCTGCCGGTGCGGCGCATAAAGCGATACCGTTCCCCGCAGCGGATCGCGCCGCAGCTCGCTCTGGTCACTGCTGGCTGCCAGCAATTCCTCGCCCGGTGCGCCGGTGTGCGGGCCGTAGCCATAAACCCTCAGCCCCCGCCCGTCGGCCTTGGCATGATCCCGCCGGTACACGTCGCGCGCCCGGCCCTTCAGGAGTATGTTGGAAACGCCAGATGTCATCGCTGCCTGATTGGCAGCGTTTTCATTCCAAGTCATCCCGGCCCGTGGCAGAAAGCCGCCCGAAATGGAGATTCGTGCAGCATGAAACTCGGCGTCTGTTACTACCCCGAACACTGGCCCGAGGCCGACTGGGCAGAAGATGCCCGTATGATGCGCGAACTGGGCCTCAGCCTCGTGCGCATCGGCGAGTTTGCCTGGTCGCGGATCGAGCCGGAGCCGGGCCGTTTCGACTGGGCCTGGCTGGACCGCGCCGTCGAAACCCTCCACGCGGAAGGTCTCGGCGTCATCCTTGGAACCCCCACCGCCACACCGCCAAAATGGCTCGTGGACATGTATCCGGATATCCTTGCGCACGATGAGCACGCCAATCCCCGCCGCTTCGGCTCACGCCGGCATTATTGTTTCTCCTCGCAGACTTACCGGCGCGAAGGCGCCCGCATCACCGAAGCGCTTGCGCGCCGCTATGGCCAGCATCCCGCCATCGCCATGTGGCAGACCGATAACGAGTTCGGCCACCATGGCAGCGATGAAAGCTTCTCGCCGGATGCCCACGCCGCCTTCCGCCTCTGGCTCGAGCGCCGCTATGGCACCATCGCCGCGCTGAACACGGCCTGGGGCGCGGTATTCTGGTCGCAGGAGTATCGCAGCTTCGCCGAAGTGGACTTGCCCGGCGCCACGGTCACCGAGGCCAACCCTTCGCATATCCTCGATTTCCGCCGGTTCAACAGCGATCAGATGGTGAGCTTCCATGCCGAACAGGAAGCCATCATCCGGCGCCTCAGCCCGGATCGGCCGGTCACCCATAACTTCATCGGCGACTTCATCCGCCTCAACCATCACGATATCGGCAAGCACCTCGATATCGCGACCTGGGACAGCTATCCCATCGGCTTGCTCAGCGAGGGCCACTTCACGCCCGAGGAAAAATCCCGCTGGCTGCATCAGGGCCACCCGGACTTTGCCGCCTTCAACCATGACGTCTACCGGGGCACCGCGCCCGAATGGGCGATCATGGAGCAGCAGCCCGGCCCGGTGAACTGGGCCCGGCACAACGCCGCGCCCGCGCCCGGCATGGTGCGCCTCTGGACCTGGGAAGCCTTCGCTCACGGTGCCCGCTTCGTCAGCTATTTTCGTTGGCGCCAGCTGCCGTTCGCGCAGGAGCAAACGCATGCCGGCCTGCTGCGCTGGGACCGCGTCCCGCAGCCGGTGACGGGAGAAGTCCGCGCGGTCGCGGCAGAACTCGCCGCGCTGGGATATCTGGCGCTACAACGCGCAGACATCGCCCTCGTGCTCGATTACCCCAGCCTCTGGCACCACGAAATCCAGCCACAAGGCCGCCGCGGCGCCGCCATCGACCTCTGCCGCACGATCTACACGGCCTTGCGCAAGCTCGGGCTGGACGTCGATATTGTTCCGGCTACGGCAGATTACACGGGTTACAAGCTTGTGGTCCTGCCCAGCCCGTCGATCCTGCCGGACGGTCTTGGCGAGCGTCTGAAGGCCAGCGGCGCCGTTGTGCTCGCCACGGCGCTGACGGGCTGCCGCACCGAGGACGTCCACCTGCTGCCGCGCCCGGATCTCGGGCCGCTGCCCGAACTCCTCCCGATGCAGATGCTACGCTTCGAGAGCCTCGCGCCGCATGTTACGATGAAGGTGCGCACCGAGCATGCGATGTATACGGCCAGCCGTTGGCGCGAGACCGTCGAGACCAAGGCGCAAGTGCTTGCTCGGTTTGATGACGGTGCGCCGGCCTGGATCAGCCACGAGCGGGCCCACTATCTGGCGACCTGGCCGGACGAGCTGCTGCTTAATGCGGCGCTTGAAATCCTTTGCGCACAAGCCGGGCTCGCGGTCCGCCATACGGGGCCGGACATCCGCCTGCGCCGCGCGGGCGGGCTTCAGTTCGCCTTCAATTACGGCCCCAACTCTGTCGATCTTGCCCCGATGGGTGCCCCGTCAGACCCCTCTGCCTACGCGCTCGGCGGTCCTCGCCTTGAGCTTGGCGGCGTGGCGGCCTGGAAAGTCTGAGGATTACTTCGTCACAAGGCGGAAGATCGCGAGGGTTTCGGCTGCAATCGTCGGCATGGTCAGGCCCGATTGCTTGAGCCACGCGCCGGACACCTCAACACCTGCCGGCATGGCCTCGATAAACGGCGCTATATGGTTTGTCCGTGTCTGGTCAATCCGCGTAACCGTATAGGCGCCATCCTCCAGCATCGGCAGGCGCACCAGCGGCATATGACGCTGCGCCGTGGGCTCCACACGGTAAAGCAGCAGGATCAGGTCACGCGCCTCGCCGTGCGCTTGCCACACGGCGCCGTCGCCCGCCTCTCCAAGCCATACGCGTCCCGAATGCAGCCGGTCGCGCAGCGCCTTGTGCGTCCCGATCCACTCGGCGAGCCGCGCCTTGTCTTTCGCATCCAGCCTCATGGGATCAAGTTCGACCCCGAAATGTCCCGCCAGCGCCACGCCCGCCCGGAAGTCCAGCGACTGACGCCGCCGCGTGCTGTGCGCGGGCGCCGTGCCGATGTGCGAACCCATCACTTCTGGCGGGAACACGCGCAGGAATTCCCTTTGCATCGCAATCCGCTGCACAGCATCGAGTGAATCGCTCGTCCAGAACCGGTGCGTGTACTGAAGGATTCCCGCATCAATTCGCCCGCCGCCCGCAGCGCAGGCTTCGATTTCAACATTCGGGAAATCCGCCCGCAAGCGCGCCATCAGGCCATAGGTGGCCTTCACCTGCCGCCGGTAAACCGCACGCGGTCCGCCCGCCACGATCTCCCTGTTATGGTCCCACTTGAGGTATGAGATCGGCAGGCTGCGGAGCAAGTCCGACAACACGCCATACAGATAATCTGTGACGCCCGGTGCATTCAGGTTCAGAACCATCTGGTTGCGTCCGGTCAGCCTCGGCCGGCCTTCGCCGGTCAGGATCCAGTCCGGATGCGCCCGCGCGAGGCTACTGTCCGGATTGATCATCTCCGGCTCGACCCACAGTCCAAATTCCATGCCGAGCCCGGTCACATGCGCCGCCAGCGGTCCAAGCCCATCGGGATACTTCGTCCGGTCCGGTGTCCAGTCGCCCAGCGCCGCCTTGTCATCCTTGCGCCCTTCAAACCAGCCGTCGTCGAGAACGAACCGCTCGATTCCAATCGCCGCCGCCTCATCTGCCAGCGCTTTCATGCCGGCCGTGTCGTGATTGAAGTAAAAACCTTCCCAAGTGTTGATCTGAACAGGTCGCGGCCGCATCCCGCCGCCGGGCCAGCTCATCCGCTTACGGATCGCCGCATGGAAGTTCTGCATCGCGCCATTGCGCCCACCCGGCGAAAAGGTCGCCAACAGTTCCGGCGTTTCAATCGTCTCTCCCGGCCCGAGCTGCACTTCGCCCGGCGCAAGCCATTCGCCGAACTGCCAGAGATAGCGCCCGTCATCCAGCCACTCGGCCTGCTGCACACTGTTGCCGGACCAGGCGAGGTGCGCTGCATAGACATGCCCGTCGGCGGTCTCCGCAAACCCGGTCGGCGGAGCGTCGTGCGACGTCAGCCCCCGGCGGTTCTCCCGCCTCCACAGGCTGCGCGTCAATTCCTGCACCTGCGGCCCGAACTCGGCCTGATGCCGCCCATTGTAGAAATGAATTCGCCGTGTGTCCGGCGGCAAAGGCAGGGACGCCGCTGCCAGCCATTGCACGTCCATTGCGCCCGCGCCGGTATTTGTGAGTTTCGTCGAGGTCGTCAGAACATCCGTCTCCGGATCAAGGGCCAGCTGGATATCCACGCTAAGCTTGGAGACTTCGTCCGCCAGCCTGATGCGGATCGTCTGCGCTGTGACCACCACTTCGGACTGCGTCACCGCCTGCGCCCAGTCAGCTTGCGCCCGGTGCGCCAGCAGCGCGCTCTGCGCAAACCAGCCCTCACCAATCAGCGGAAACACGCTCAGCGCCACATCCTTGTCCAGCGCAAATGTCGGCAGGGGCCTTGTGTCCGCCAGCGCTGCCTCAGGCACCGCGCCCTCCGCCAGGCGCGGTCCCCAGTACCGCCACAGCGGCGCGGCGCCGTCCGCTTGTTCGATCACAAGTGAGCTCGCGCGCCCATGCATTACGTAAAACTGCGCCATCAACTCTCCAGCCGCGCCCACAAGCCGTCCGGCATATCGCGTCGGATACCGATTGCCGGACCTGCCGCGCCCGATCAACCCATTTGCATCAAAGGCTATCAGCTTTCCGCAATGTGCCCATGGCCCCGATGTCGGTGAGCAAGCAAGGTTGAGCACGGTGGTGGGTATCAGGAAAAAGAAAACCATGACCGAGCCTGCGCGGCTCGCGGCCGTCGCGCCGTCCACGGTGCCGCGCTTGATCAGATCATCGCGCTCGCCGCCAAGACCGGTTACGTCATCAATGCCTCCGCCCGCAATCTGCGCCGGCAGCAAATCCTGAGCTGTCACTGGCGGAAAACAAAACGCCCGGCCGCGCATCGCGCGGCCGGGCGTTCTGCCTGATTTGTCAGGAAAGACTTAGAGAACGCGGTCCTTGAGGTCTTTCGACGGACGGAATGCCACTTTCTTCGAAGCCTTGATCTTGATCGCTTCGCCAGTCGCCGGGTTGCGGCCCTTGCGGGCAGGGCGGGCGCGAACCTGAAGGATGCCGAGGCCGGAAATGCGAAGCTTCTTGCCCTTCTTCAGGTAGCCGCCCATGCGGTCGATGAAGTCGCTGACCACGAGTTCAGCCTGTTTTTTCGGCATTTCATGCGCGACAGAAAGCTCGGCGGCGAGGTGCTTCAGCGTCAGCACGTCCGGCTGAATTTTTTTTGCAGCCGCCTTCGGCGCGGCTTTCGCGGGTGCTTTTGCAGCAGCTTTAATCGGCGTTTTTGCCTTCACGGCAACTTTCTTCGCCGGTGCTTTTACGGCCGGTGCTTTCTTGGCGGTTTTCGGTTTGAGGGCCATTCTGGTTTCCTTTGTCAGTCAGTGAGTGCAAAAAGCAGCGTAAAACGGGGGTTTCTGGCTGCTGTAAAGTCAATTTTGCCAGTGATTCATTGCACAACCTGATCGGATAACTTCGCTTCGGTGATAGTGCAAGCAGGCGACTGGAGCGGGTGAAGGGAATCGAACCCTCGTATTCAGCTTGGGAAGCTGCTGCTCTACCATTGAGCTACACCCGCGCACGCGGCGAACTTGAGCCGGAACGCCCGTCTGCGCAAGGGCTGGTCATATGCTAAGTTAGCGGCCTTGGTTAAGTATCCCTGATTGATTGCCGCCGCGTGCGCGCTAGGGTCAAACATGTTGCGCAGATGCGCAGGAAGCAACAGACCGGTCAGCGCATGTCCCGCCGCTCCGGACAACCGAAGAGAGGCAGGCCCATGGATCTGAACGTGCACGTATGAGCGAAACGCCGGCAGCCTCCTCAACCCGCGACCGCGGCTTTCTGGGTCTTGTCGAACGGCTTGGTAACAAGCTGCCTGATCCGGTGATGATCTTTGTCTGGCTCATCGGTTTTCTGATGATCCTGTCAGCCATCGGCGCCGCCTTAGGCTGGGAAGCCAGCCTTGCCTATACCGGCACGACGGCGCCCGCGTTCGGCGAATTGAACAATGGCATGCTGACCTTCCGCGCCACGAGCCTCTTCACCTCCGAAAACATCAACCGCCTCATCGTCGAGATGCCGCGCACCCTGACGGGCTTTGCGCCGCTCGGCCTCGTGCTTGTCGTGATGTACGGCGCAGCCGTCGCCGAGCGTTCGGGCCTCTTCAGCGCGCTGATCCGCGCGAGCCTGCGCGACGCGCCAAAATGGATGCTGACGCCCGTCGTCTCGATCATCGGCATGACCTCGCACCACGCCTCCGACGCCGCCTATGTCGTCTTCATCCCGCTGAGCGCGCTGCTCTACGCCGCTGTCGGCCGCCACCCGCTCGCAGGTCTCGCCGCCGCCTTTGCCGCCGTCTCCGGCGGCTATGCCGGTAACATCACGCCCGGCCAGATAGACGTTCTGCTCTTCGGTTTCACCCAGGAGGCCGCACGCATTGTCGATCCAGGTTGGACGATGAACCCGCTCGGTAACTGGTGGTTCCTGCTCGCCATTGTGGTGCTGTTCACACCTGTCATCTGGTTCGTCACCGACCGCATCGTCGAGCCGCGTCTCGGAAAATGGGGCGGCGCAGCGGACGAAGCAGTGAAGGCAGACCTTGCCAAATCCGAACTCACGCCCGGCGAGAAACGCGGCCTCGGCGTCGCCGGAATTGTCGCGCTCGCCGTTGTCGCTCTTTTCGCCTCGCTCACGCTGACGCCGGGCTACACGCCATTGATCGACCAGGCGGCCACAGGCCCCGCACGCCTCCAGCCTTTCTACAGCGCGCTCATCGCGGCCTTCGCGCTCCTCTTCGTCACCACTGGCATTGCTTTCGGCCTCGCCGCCGGCACCGTGAAGTCCGCCAAGGACGTCGTGCACATGATGACCGAAGGCATCCGCACGCTCGCGCCCTACATCGTGTTCGCTTTCTTCGCGGCGCACTTCGTTGCGATGTTCAACTGGTCGCGCCTTGGCCCCATTGCCGCCATCAACGGCGCCGAAAGCCTGCAGGCGCTGAACCTGCCACCCGGCATCCTCCTCGTCAGTGTGCTGCTGTTCTCCTCCTGCCTCGATCTCTTCATCGGCTCGGCCAGCGCCAAGTGGAGCGCGCTCGCCCCGGTCGTCGTGCCCATGTTCATGCTGCTCGGAATCTCGCCGGAGATGACCACTGCGGCCTACCGGATGGGCGACAGCTTCACCAACATCATGACGCCGCTGATGTCCTACTTCCCGCTGATCCTCGCCTTTGCCCGAAGGTGGGACCCCAGCCTCGGCGTCGGCTCGCTGCTGGCCCTGATGCTGCCCTACGGCCTCGTTTTCATGGTTACCGGCATCGGGCTCACGGCGGCCTGGGCCACCTTCGCCTGGCCGCTCGGGCCCGGCGCGGAAGTCCACTACACGCCGCCCGGAACGCTCGCGCCCTGAACGGCTCCGATTGACCGCAATCCCCGCTGGCGCATGCGCTTTGCGCCGTGTAAACGGCGCGCCATGAACAGCTTTCTTCTCGTCGCCGCCGGCGGCGCCGTTGGCGCATCTCTGCGCCACGGCGCGGGCCTCCTCGGCGCGCGCCACCTTCCGGCCAACTGGCCCTGGGCCACCTTTTCGGTGAACCTCCTCGGCGGCTTCGCCATGGGGCTGGGCGCCGGCTGGCTGGCCCAGCGTGCAAACGGGGCCGCCGAAGACGTGCGTCTTTTCCTCGCCACCGGCGTGCTCGGCGGCTTCACCACGTTCTCGGCCTTCTCTTTGGAAACCATGAACATGCTCCGCAGCGGCGAGACCGCGAAGGCCGCCGCCTACGCCGTTCTCTCGGTTGTTCTCAGCGTCGCCGCGCTCGGGCTCGGACTCTGGATCGCAAAGCGGGCTTTCGCATGAGTGGCCAGATCATCACCGAAACGGTCTCCTACCAGGAAGCCGGCGCGCGTCTTGATCGCTGGATCAAACGCCGCGCGCAGCTGACGCAAGGCCAGATCGAGAAGATGCTGCGGACCGGCCAGATCCGCGTCAACGGAGCCCGCGCCAAGGCCAGCACGCGCCTCGAGGCCGGTAACGAGGTCCGCCTGCCGATCTTCAGTACCGAGACGATGGCGCCCAAGACGCACCATGCGGCCAAGGCTAGCGCCGAGGACAAGGCGTTCCTGAAATCGATCATCATCTACGAGGATGATGACATGATGGCCCTGAACAAGCCCGCCGGCATCGCCGTTCAGGGCGGCTCGGGGCAGGGCCGCCATATCGACGGCCTGTTGATGGGCGTGTACGGCGAGGAAGAGCATCGCCCCGTCCTCGTGCACCGGCTTGACAAGGAAACGTCCGGCGTTCTCCTCATCGCCAAGCACCCCCGCGCCGCGCACCAGCTCGCCGACATGTTCAAGGGCCGGGAGATGGACAAGATCTACTGGGCCGTCACGGTTGGCGTGCCCAACCCGCCAATGGGTCAGATCCGCTGCTGGATGATCAAGGGTATTCCGGATGCGGACGAGCCCTCGGGCTACCGCCCCTATGATCCGAAATCGACCGCCAAACGCCGCGACGTGGACCGCGAGCGGATGATCCGCTCCGCGCAGGGCGTCGAAGGCGCCCGCCATTCGATCACCGACTATACCGTCATCTCGCAGGCCGGCGGCAAGGCCGCCTGGGTTGCCATGCGCCCGGAGACGGGCCGCATGCACCAGCTGCGCTTCCACATGCTGGAGATGAACACGTCGATCCTCGGTGACTACAAGTACCAGTCGCGCCGCGAAGTCCCGCAAGGTCTCGCCGAAGGCATGCACCTGCACGCCCGCGCGCTGATCATCCCGCGCGAACGCGGCAAGCCCACCACTATCGTCGCGCCGCTGCCGCCGCACATGATGGAAACCTTCGCCACGCTCGGGTTCCTTGAACAGGAGGCGGGCAGGGACCCGCTCGCGCCCTTCAACTGATGACGCCGCTGCGCCTCGCCATCTGGGATGTGGACGGCACGCTTGTCGATTCCCGCGCGGTCATCCAGGCCTGCATGGAAACGGCCTTTCGCGAGAGCGGTCTTCCGCCTCCGGACTATGACGCTACCCGCCGCATCGTCGGCCTCAGCCTGCAGGCCGGCATCGAGCAGCTCGCCCCGCCGGATCTCGGCGCCGCCCGCCTCGAGGCGCTCGTCGATGCCTACCGCAACACCTTCACGCGCCTGCGGGCCGACGCCGCCCTGCAAGAGGCGATGTATGACGGCGCCCTGGAACTTCTGGACCGCCTCAAGCAAGACGGCTGGGGCCTCGCTATCGCCACCGGCAAGACGCACCGGGGTCTGGACGGCCTCTTCGCCAAACATCCGATCAAGGCCTATTTCGACACCGTCTGGTGCGCCGATGATGGCCCTGGAAAGCCGCATCCCTTCATGGTCGAGCAATCCATGCGCGCCCTCGGTTGCGCCCCCGCACAGTCCCTGATGATCGGCGATGCCATCCACGATATCGCCATGAGCCGCGCCGCTGGCGTGCGCGCCCTCGGCGTCAGCTGGGGCTTCGGCAGGGCAGAAGAGCTCCGCGGTGCTGGTGCCGACGAAGTCCACAATGATTTTGGTACACTGACGGAGAGCTTGCTGGCTTTCGCCCCCGCCTGAGCGCTCACTCCATCCGGAACAACCGCTCTGCCGTCTTGCCCAGGATCATCTGCGCGTTCTCCACGCTCGTCGCATCGAACACCGCCTGGATGGCCCCGCGCGTATAGCCGAACGTGCTTTCCTGGTGCGGATAGTCCGATGACCACATCACCCGGTCCGCGCCGATCCGGTGCAGCAGTTCGAGGCCTGCCGGATCGGTCATGAACGTCGCAAAGCAGTGGTTGTGCCAGTACCAGCTCGGCGGATGTTTCAGCTTCGGCTGAACCTGCGTCGGAAAGTGCGTGTAGATCATGTCGGCGTCATGGATCATGCTCGCCACCCATGAGATACCTGCCTCGACAAACACGACCTTCAGCTCGGGGAAACGGTCAAACACACCGGCGAAGGTCAACATGCCCCAGTTTTGCCGGAAGCCACCCATCTGTGTAAGGACGAATGTACCCGTCGCCCCCGGCGCCGCGGTCGGGATGTTCTCGCCGATATGGAAGCAGAGCGGGATGCCGCTATCGGCAATGGCTTGCCAGAGCGTGTCCATTTTCGGATCGTTATATAGGATCGGGTTGCCATCGAGATCCTTGCGCGGATTGATCGGCACCATCAGGCACCGCGCGCCAAGTTCCTTGCAGCGCAGCACAGAGGCGCGCGCCTCGCTCATGTCCCAGTAGTTCGGCACCATCACCGCAAACAGCCGCCCCTGGCCCTTCGCGCACTGCTCCGCGATCGATTCGTTATACGCGCTGAAAATCTCTGCGCGCATCTCCATGTCGGTCATCATGTAGAGGCCAAACAGGCGCTGCGGAAAGATCAGCTCCTTTTCCACACCTTCCGTATCCAGATCTTTGAGCCGCGCCTCGATGCTGGTCAGGCCCGGATGGCATTCCATCGCCTCGCACAGCGGCACGATATCGTGCGGGCGCATCATGGGTTTGCCGCCAATGGTGAAATGCCAGCCTCCGTCCCGGAATTCCATCCGGGGGGCCCTGTCCTTCAGGTGCTCGGGAAACCGGTCGATCCAGCAATCGGTTTCCAGCATGTGGCTGTCGGCCGAAATGATCGTCGTGCCCGCGGGCCAGTCATGTGTCTTGGCTGAAGCAGAGCGCTGCGGTGAAACAGGCTGGCTCGCCTGACCGGGTACTTCCAGCACGAATCCGCCGCTGCGCAGATCATCCGCCATGTCATATCCTCCCACCAGATGCGCACGTTTCGTGCTGTCACCCTGGCCGGGCGGAGAGTAACACCCCCGCGCAGACTGCCAACAGTGTCGCAGCGTCAGCCGCTACTCCGCCAGTCCAAGGAACCACCGCCCCAGCGCCGCGGCTTCCACGCGCTTGCCCGCCGTCGCCGCGGCCGCTTCCTCATCCTCGCCCCAGCGCGCCGCCTGGTACGCCTCATCGAGGCGCGACATCTCGTAGGCATCCTCAGATGTCAGCAGTCCCTCGCACACCGCCATCGCCAGCAGCGCAGAGCCGTAGAGCGCGCACGCATGCACCAGCCCCGTCAGCCGGAAATCGTCGAGGCTCAGCGCATACTCCCGCGCCGCTTCCAGCGAGGCGTCCGGCTGCGGCGTCGCGCGTACGCCTTCGGTGGTCACAAGGTTCACGCCCAGCGCTTCGCCCGCCCATTCGCGCACATGCGCCCAATGCTCTTCCTCGAGCGCGATCAGGTCTTCGGGCTCTTCGGCAATGTGGCAGATGAGGTCTGTCTCGCAGAACCGGGCCACTTCATCCGCCATCCCGTCGCGCGCGTCCGGCGCATGATCGATGGCGATGTTCGCCAGCCGCATCAGGTACATCGCGGTCAGGTCTATCCGCTCGCCCTGCGCGTTCCATTCCGCCGCCAGCGCCTCCGCCAGTGCCTCGCGTGGCAGCGTCAGCGCGCCCCGGGTAGGGGTCTTGATCGTGCGCCCGTCGAGCGCAATGGTCCAGCCATCGCCTTGCGGTTCGACCGTGGCGGCCTTGTAGAAACGTTTGGGAGCAGCATTGGAAGACGTCATGCGCCCGGCTTACGCCGGAGCCGGTCAGGCGCCAAGCCTCAACTCTTCGTCAACCCGTCGGGGCGAGCCGTGGCATAGTCGGGTGCCGAGAGGCGAATCAGGTCCACAATCTCGCGCGTTTCCGGATCGACCAGTGCCAGGCTCTGCCCGAATCTCACGGTGCGCAGGCTCGGATCCTTGAGGGCGGTCTCGACGATCACGCGGAATTCCACCGCGACCAGCGGCACGTCCGGCGCCACGATCATTCCAGGCTTCATCTCGGCTTCCAGCGGGGAGGGCGCGAAGCAGATCATGTGACGCTCGAAGCCCACGGGGCAGGGCATCTCGTCCAGCAGGAAGCCCCGGTCGAACACGGCGAAGTCGCGCTCGGAGAACGCGCGCACAGCCGGCGGCTGCGCCGAGGTGGCTTCGGCATCGGTGGGCCGCGTGGCGACGAATGCGCCAAGCGTAAACATCGCCGCACCGGCAATTGCGAGTTCGACTTTCAGGGTCTGCATTGTTCAGGCGTCCGCTCTGGCGAGAATAAAATCGGTTACGCTACTCTGCGTGAGCGCATGCACCGGGCGCCCCTAATGAAGGGTAAACGTGACACGCGCTTAAGCATTCCGCACCTTCGTAATTCTACCAGTTTGGACTGAGCAGATGCCGCAGCCGCGGCTGCGTCAATCCGCCTTCTGCCAGGCCTGTTCGGCAGGCGGCTGCGGCAACGGCGTCTTGCCTTCGGCGGCTGTACTTTGTGCCGGTCGGGCTTTCACCTGCGCCCAGCTGTCCGGCAGGGCGCCGTCCGCGACCAGCGCGGCAAACAGCGCCGAAGAAGCACAGAAAGGGGTGATGAGGCGCATTGCCATTTTAGTCTCCTGTTTGGGGCGCGGAAGGCGCCGGTTTGCGTCCGCGGATATATGAGCGAACAAACACTCACTAAAATTCAAACAAGGCAAAACTGCGGCAATAAAAGTGAGCGCTCACAATTTATATGCCCGCTGCCCGCAGAATGCCAGATTAACCTCAGTGAAACCGGGCATGAACGCCGCCTTCAGGCCCGGTTTGGCCGGCCTGTGTTTTTCTGGTCCCATGAGGAACCGCATCAAATCGCTCGGAGCTGCCGTCGTCGCCCTTGCCGCGCCGGTTCTCCTCGCCGCGCCCGCCGCTGCAGACACCCGGATTGAAACCCGGCCCGGCAACGAAACCACGCTCATCCTCGCCCTGGGTTCAGGCGACTATAACGACTACCGCCGGCGCGATTACCGCCGGGGCCTGAACGCATTCGGCCAGACCGATCGCGAACTGCGCGCCCTGATTCGCGGTGCGTCGCAGGCCTGCCGCCAGGCCGTCCGCTACGAGGCCCGCAACCTAGGTTACCATGATGTCGATTTCGACGATGAGCCCTATGTCGAGCAGATCAGCCGCCGCGGCTTCCTGGTTGATTTCGACGACGTCGAGTTCGAAGGCCGTCGGTATGCCCCCGAAACTCGCATCACCTGCGAAGTGCGCCGGGGAGAGGTGATCTCCGTCGAGGGCATCCCGCGCCCCCATCTGGGCAGGCCGTATCCCCGCGGCTTGTAACCCTGCGTCACCCCGGTGCTCCAACCGCGTCCCGGACCGGATATCCGGGGCGCATCTTTTTGCGCTTTGGTCTTTCTGCCGCGCCGCGCCAGCTTGCCAACCCCGCGCGAGGGGGTATCAGTCGTCCGGTCTGAATTCTGAACCCTTTTCCTCGGAGCGCCGGGTATGCAAAACTTCATCGAAGCACTGGAAGCCAAACGCGAAGAGGCCCGCCTCGGCGGCGGCCAGGTCCGCATCGACAGCCAGCACGCCAAAGGCAAGCTCACCGCCCGCGAACGCATCCACGTTCTCCTCGATGAAGGCAGCTTCGAAGAGTACGACATGTTCGTCGAGCATCGCTGCAGCGATTTCGGCATGGAAAACCAGAAGATACCGGGCGATGGCGTCGTCACCGGGCAGGGCACTATCGACGGCCGCCTGGTCTATGTCTTCTCAAAAGACTTCACCGTATTCGGCGGCTCGCTCAGCCTCGCTCATGCCGCCAAGATCGTGAAGGTCCAGAAGATGGCCGTGCAAAACGGCGCACCGGTGATCGGCCTGTTTGATGCAGGCGGTGCACGCATCCAGGAAGGCGTCGATTCGCTTGCTGGGTATGCGGACATCTTCATGGAGAACGTGCTCTCCTCCGGCGTCATTCCGCAGATCTCCGTCATCATGGGCCCCTGCGCCGGCGGAGACGTTTACTCACCCGCGATGACCGACTTCATCTTCATGGTGAAGGACACGTCCTACATGTACGTGACCGGTCCGGACGTTGTGAAAACTGTGACCAACGAGGAAGTCACCCACGAGACCCTCGGCGGCGCGTCCGTGCACGCGAAGAAATCCGGCGTCGTCGACGGCGCCTTCGAAAACGATATCGAGGCGCTGACGCAGATGCGCCGCCTGATTGGTTTCCTGCCAGCCTCGAACCGCGAGCAACCGCCGGTTCGCCCGGTGCATGACGTTTACGACCGTCAGGAATTCAGCCTCGACACGCTGATCCCGCCGAACCCGAACACGCCGTATGACATGAAAGAGCTGATCACCAAGGTGCTCGACGAAGGTGATTTCTTCGAAGTCAGCCCGCAGTTCGGCGGCAACATCATCTGCGGTTTCGGGCGCATCGAAGGCTCGACGGTCGGGGTGGTCGCGAACCAGCCGATGACGCTGGCCGGGGTGCTCGACATCGACGCCTCCCGCAAGGCGGCCCGCTTCGTGCGCTTCTGCGACTGTTTCAACATTCCTATCGTCACCTTTGTCGACGTGCCGGGCTTCATGCCAGGCACCAAGCAGGAATATGGCGGCCTCATCAAACACGGCGCGAAGCTGCTCTTCGCCTATGCCGAGGCGACCGTGCCGAAAGTGACCGTCATTACACGGAAGGCCTATGGCGGCGCCTATGACGTGATGAGCTCCAAACACCTGCGCGGCGACGTGAACTACGCCTGGCCCACCGCCGAGATCGCCGTGATGGGCGCCAAGGGTGCCGTCGAGATCATCTTCCGCAAGGAAGCCGGCGACCCGGAGAAACTCGCCGCCCGCACAAAGGAATATGAAGAAAACTTCGCCAACCCCTATGTGGCCGCGAAGAAGGGCTATATCGACGACATCATCATGCCCCACAACACCCGCCGCCGCATTTCGAAAGCCCTCCGTACGCTGAGGAACAAGAAGCTCAGCAATCCGTGGAAAAAGCACGACAACATTCCTTTGTAGGGCGCTGGTCATCCGCTCACCCCGGCGAAAGCCGGGGCCGAGTTCCCGGGCGCCCTCTCGATTCGGCCTGTCGCTGCCTTCCCGCCGCGGGCAGGACGCTGACAGTCGCCTGAAACCCTGCCATGCCTGTCTCCTCGGTTGGAGGGCATGCTCATGAGCAGCAAAACGTATCGCGCCGCACATCCATTTCAAGGTCGCGCGCCGGGGCTGCCGTGAGGTGACGACGCAGATGTATTTTGGCGGCGAAACGCTGAACCATGTCGACCGCCTGTTTGAGGAGATGAACCCGAAGGAGCAGGAAGCGGTTGTCGCACAGCGGCACGCCGGTTCGGGCTCTTACGTTTTTGACGCCGCGCTCCGGAAGGTCTGACCGGCCAGATGCCTGCGGAGCTGGATTGCTCCGTTCACGGTAATAAGTCCGGCGACCTGTCCTGCGAGGCCTTCCCACCCCCACCACAATATGCCACCAATGCTGCCGGACGGCCGCATTGCAGGCAGCCACATTGGGGAAGGATATCCGACATGCTGAACCGGTTTGGTTGCACGGCGCTGGCGGCGCTGTTTGTGGTTGGCGCCTGCGCGCATGAGGCGAAGGCGCCGCTCGCGGAAACGCAAGCCACGACCGAAACCTTCTCCGTCCGTCTGTTCGACAAGACGCTCGGCCAGCTCGTCGCCGTTACCACAAGCGACACCGTCAAGATAAACTACGAATACCGCAACAATGGCCGTGGCCCGACGCTCGCCGAAACCATCAAGCTCGGCGCGGACGGCTTGCCCGTCAGCTGGACCATCGATGGCGCGACCACGTTCGGCAACGAGATCCACGAAAAGTTTGCGCTTGAAGGCGGCGTCGCCAGCTGGACCGATACGGCCGGCTCGTCCACCGCCAAGATGACCGAGCCCACAATCTACGTGCCGCAGAATGCCTCGCCCTATACGCTGGCGGTCTATGCCAAGGTGCTGCTGGCGGACGCCGACCGCTCGCTCCCGGCCTGGCCCGCAGGCAGCCTGTCGATGAGCCCGCTCGACACAGTGCGCATTGAAGGCGCAGGGGGGACGGTGGACGCGTCCGCCTATGCTCTCGTCGGCGATGATACGGACCCGGCCTATTTCCTCGTCGATGGCGAAGGCGATCTCTTCGCGCTGATGTCGCCCCGCTTCGTCATCGTGCGCGAGGGCTATGAAGAGGCCGATGACCAGTTGCAGGACATGGCAACGCGTCTCTCCACCCTGCGGCTCGAGTCCATCCAGGCCGAGACCGCGCATCGTTATGATGCGCCGCTGGCGATCACGAACGTCCGCGTGTTTGATCCCAAGGCGAAAGCCATGACGGCGCCATCGACGGTCATCGTCGAGAACGGCCTGATCAAATCGGTCAAAGTCGGCAAGGCCGGTACAAAAGGCGCATATGTCGTCGATGGGCAGGGCGGCTCGCTCATCCCCGGCCTCGCCGAGATGCACGGCCATATGGGCGAGGACGGCGCGCTGAAGAATATCGCCGCGGGCGTCACGCTGATGCGCGACATGGGCAATGACAATGCGGTGCTCAATGAACTGATCACCAAGATCGAGGCGGGCACGCTCGCCGGCCCCCGCGTCGTCCGCTCCGGTTTCATCGAAGGCAAGAGCCCGTTCAGCTCGAACAATGGTATCCTTGTGAACAGCCAGGAAGAGGCGCTCGCCGCCGTGGACTGGTATGCCGATCAGGGCGATTTCTGGCAGATCAAGATCTACAACTCCATGAACCCGGAATGGGTGCCGGCGATGGTCGCGCGCGCGAAGGCGCGCGGCCTGCGGGTCTCAGGCCACGTGCCCGCCTTCACCAATGCCAACACGATGATCGAAGCGGGCTATGACGAGATCACCCACATCAACCAGCTGATGCTCGGCTGGGTGCTCGCGCCGGCAGAAGACACGCGCACATTGCTGCGCCTCACCGCGCTGCAACGCCTGCCGAAAGTGGACCTCAATGGCGAGCAGGTCGCCCATACGCTGGGCCTGATGGCTGAGAAAGGCGTCGCAATTGATCCAACCTTCGCCATCCACGAAGCGCTACTGCTGTCGCGCAACGGCGAGCTGCAGGCCGGCATGGCGGACTATGTCGCCAACATGCCGGTCGCCGTTCAGCGCGAGGCAAAAGAGGCCTGGTCGGCCATTGGCAGCCCCGAGGAAGACGCTGCCTATAAGGGCGCGTTCGAGCAGATGGCGGGCACGATCCGCCGCATGAAGGATCACGGCATTTTCATCGTGTTCGGCACGGATCTTGGCGGGGCGCTGACGCTCCACCGCGAATTGGAGCTCTACCAGAAGGCCGGCTTCACGCCGCCCGAAATCCTCGCCCGCGCGACCTTCGAAGCGGCCGATTACATGGGTCTCGGCGAGGAGCTCGGCTCAATTGAGCCCGGCAAGAAGGCAGACTTCTTCCTCGTGCCCGGCAATCCGGTGGAAGATCTGAAAGCGATCAAGACGATCCGCCTCGTCTCGAAAGGTGACACGGTCTATTTCCCGAGCGAGATCTATCCGCACTTCGGCATCAAGCCGTTCACGGACGTTCCTGCGGTGACGCCGCCGGCGGAAAAGTGATGCGAGGCTAAGCCCGCATCAGCTCTCCCATCGCCTTCGCCGCTTTCACGGCAAAGGGCCGCGCGGACGGGAACACTTCAGTGACCGAAAAATAGATGTGCACCATGCCCTCGGCGACCATCAGCTGCGTGGGCACGCCGGAGTCCGACAGGTGCTTGGCGATTGCCACGCCTTCATCATGCAGCACGTCGATCTCTGCGGGCGCAATGATCGAAGGCGGCAGGCCGGAGACATCCGCGCCGAGGAAGTTGAGCAGCGGGTCGCTGGCATCCGACGGGTCCTGAAAATAGGCGGCGACGAAGTTGTCCATACCGTCCGTACTCAGAAGGCTGTTGTTTCGGGTCTCGCGTCCTGCGGCAATTTCGGCCGTCAGCGGCGGACCCATCACAACGCCGGGTACGATCGCCAGCAGGGCTTTCAGCACCGGCCCGCCAGAGCGTTTGGCGCGCAGCGCGCAATAGAGCGCGAGGTGCCCCCCGGCGCTGTCACCCGCCACGCCGATGCGGCTGGCATCGCCGCCGAATTCGGTCGCAGACGCCCCGGCCCAGCGCAGGGCCGCGAAGCTGTCTTCATGTCCGGCCGGATAGGGAACTTCCGGGCCCAGACGGTAATCGACCGCGGTGACGATGCATTTGGCCTCGCTGCAGAGCAGGCGGCATTGTGCGTCATGCGTTTCAAGATCGCCCATGATGAACCCGCCGCCATGGAAATGCACGATCACGGGGAAGGGGCCTTTGCCTTCTGGAATATAATGGCGAACCTTCACGGGACCGGCGGGGCCGGGGAAGCTCGCGTCCCGGATCTCGCCCACCGTCAGCTGCGGCGCCGCGGGCTGCAGCGCGCGGTACATGGCGCGCGTCTCGGGGATCGTCGGCGGGGTTTCGGGCACCGCGGCAAACTGCGCCATCAGTGGTGCAAACTCAGGATGCAGGCGGCTCAGTATTTTCGGATCAGGCATGGTATCTCCCCGGGAATTTTCTGCCGCTCAGGTTGCACCTTTGCCGCGGCGGTAAGCAAGACAATCCTGACAGACTGCGGCCCGGGCATCAGAATGTATTGATTCCAAATGACTTGCGGCAGGTGCGCACCCCTCTCGAGAGGCGTTTCCTGTTGGGCGGACATCACGGGTGGCCATATAGGGGATCGGTATTTGATGGCGGCAACGCGTCCGCCAACCCGCTGGGCAAGATCGGCAGCCGAAAGCGGGTGCTGCGTGTCTGGCAGTCGGGCGGTCTCAGCGGCGCCGGCGGGCATGTCGAATTCACACAGCTCCGGCGAACCGACCTGCGTCCGCGCATCTGGCTTCACTCGGCCGATTACCCGGCGCCGCCGCCCTGGGGGCTGTGCCTCGATGGCCTCGGATTTCGTGGGCGTAAGTGCCCTCACCTCCTACCGCTTCGCGGCTTGTCCCTCCTTGCGCAGGCAATCGCATTGCAATCGCTTTGCCGCGCAAGCCTGCGAGCGGGAGAGGGGAGGGGTCATGGTTTCGGTTTGCGGACGGCTTTGCGCATAAGGCCTTCCTGGGCGACAGAGGCGACGAGGTGGCCGTGCGAGTCGTAGACGGAGCCGCGGTTGAAGCTGCGGGCGCCGCCGGCATAGGGGCTGTCCATCGTGTAAAGGTGCCAGTCGTCGAACTTGAGCGGGGCGTGGAACCACATCGCGTGGTCAAGGCTCGCCGACATCAGTTCGCCGGTCATCCAGGAGACGCCGTGCGGGCGGTTGCCGGTGCCAAGGAGGGCCATGTCGGAGGCATAGGCAAGGAGGCAATGGTGCAGCCAGGGCGCCTCGTCGATCGGACGGGCCACGCGGAACCAGAGGTGCTGAACATCACTGGCTTTGGCGGGCTTCAGCGGATCGAGGGGCTCGACCTCGCGCATCTCGACCGGACGGGGGCGGAGGAAATGGCCGCGGTGGCGCGGCGGGAGCTTCTCCGCAAACTGGCGGCGCCACTCGGTGCGGTCGTCCAGCGTGTCAGGGCCGGGGACGTCCGGCATCGCATGCTGGTGGTTCCAGGCCTGTTCGGGTACGTGGAAGCTGGCGGCGAGGTTGAAGATCTGCTGGCCGTGCTGGATGGCGACGACGCGGCGGGTGGTGAAGCTGCCGCCATCGCGCGAGCGGTCCACCTGGTAGATGATCGGCACCTTGGGGTCGCCGGGGCGGATGAAATAGGCGTGCAGGGAGTGGCAGGTGCGGTCGTCCGTCACGGTGCGGTAGGCGGCCACGAGGGCCTGCGCGATGACCTGACCGCCGAAGACGCGCTGGCTTTCTTCCTCGTCCGGGCTCTGGCCGCGGAAGAGGTCGAGTTCGAGGCGCTCGATGTCGAGAAGGGTAAGCAGGTCTCCGACCGGATCGAGGGGCATCGCACGTTTCCTGTTCTTATCTTTGTGCGGCGCAGCAATATGCCGTCACGCGGGGGAACGCAATCGGCGGCTCGTGCCGGTTTTCTTTGACAAGAGCTAAGAAACAGACTTGGCTTGCAGCCTTCAGTTTCCAGTTTTTTCCACGACGCTCTATGGCCGGAGGCGCCGCATATGAACCCGTTTGTCATCATCCCGCGTGAGTTCGCGTTCTTCCAGGCGGCGCAGCGCCTGAAGAAATGGACGGGCGATATCACCACGGAATCCGACTTCGTCGTGGCCGATGATTTCGAGCGGTCGGTGGATGCCCACAAGAAGAACGTGGCGTTCCGGTTCGAGGGTAAATCCACGACCTATGCGCAGTTTGATGCGCGGGCGAGCCGGTTTGCCAACTGGGCAATGGCGCAGGGGCTGAAGCCCGGGGATTGTATCGCGCTGTTCATGGAGAACCGGCCCGATTACGTCGCCGCCTGGGCGGGCTTTGCGAAGGCGGGTCTTGTCACGGCACTGATCAATCACAACCTTGAAGGCGAGGCGCTGGCGCATTGCGTGAACATTGCGGGCGCCAAGCTGATCGTGACCGGGGCGGACCAGGACGGGTCCATTCGCGGGGCGATGAGCCTGATCGTGGGCGCGCCGCCGGTGTGGACGCTTGGCGGCAAGCTGGGCGCGGATCTGGACGGGGCGCTGGAGGCGTTTTCCGAGAAGCGCCCGCCGCGCAGCGTGCGGGCGGGCATGACGGGTGCAAGCCTCTGCCTTTACGTTTATACGTCGGGTACGACGGGTTTGCCAAAGGCCGCGAAGCTGACCCAGGCGCGCACGCGCGGGATGATGCGAAGCTTCATCGCGCCGTGCCAGATCACGCCAAAGGACAAGGTGTACATCACGCTGCCGCTGTATCACGGCACGGGCGGACTGTGCGGCATCGGGCAGGCGCTGATGACCGGGGCGACGGCGATCGTGCGGCGCAAGTTTTCGGCGAGCGCGTTCTGGGATGACGTGGTGAACGAGAAGGCGACGGCGATTGTGTATATCGGCGAGCTTTGCCGGTATCTCTTGAATTCCCCGCCGCATCCGAAGGAGCGGGCGCATCGCATACGGACGGGTTTTGGAAATGGCCTCCGGCCGGAAGTGTGGCAGGCTTTCCTTGACCGGTTCAACATTCCGCACCTTTGCGAGTTCTATGGCTCGACCGAAGGCAACGTCAGCTTCCTGAACTTTGACGGCAAGGTAGGCGCCGTCGGGCGCATTCCGGGCTGGCTGAAATCTCAGTTCGCCAACATTGCGTTTGTGAAGTTCGACATCGAAACCGAGCAGCCGGTTCGGGGCCCTGATGGGTTCCTGCTTCCGGCAGGTGTGGATGAGGCGGGCGAGGCGCTGGGGCTGATCGGTACGGATGTGCGCCATCGGTTCGAGGGCTATAACGACGAGAAGGCGACCGAGAAAAAGCTGCTGCGCGACGTGTTCACCAAGGGCGACCTTTGGTTTCGCACGGGCGACCTTATGCGCAAGGACAAGCAGGGCTATATCTACTTCGTGGACCGGATCGGGGACACGTATCGCTGGAAGGGGGAGAACGTCTCGACCAATGAAGTGGGTGAGGCCCTGTCGCGGGTCGATTGGGTGAAGACGGCGAACGTTTACGGCGTGCATATTCCGGGCACGGATGGCAAGGCCGGGATGGCGGCGCTCACGGTGGAGGACGGCGCGGATCTGGGCGGGCTCTATGCGTCCCTGGCGGCGAGGTTGCCGAGCTATGCAGTGCCGATTTTCATCCGAGTGCAGCCGGAAGCGGAGACGACGGGGACGTTCAAGTACCGGAAGGTGGAGCTGGTGGCCGAAGGGTTTGACCCCGACAAGGTGACCGATCCGCTCTGGATGCTGGATCCCGAGGAGGCACGCTATGTGCCGATGACACAGGGGCGGTATGACCGGCTCGTGTCGGGGGGATACAAGTTCTAGGAAGGGTGGTGACCCCGGCAGGATTTGAACCTGCGACCACTCGCTTAGAAGGCGAGCGCTCTATCCAGCTGAGCTACGGAGTCCTATCGGCGCAAGTAGCGCGGGGGCCTTCAGTGTGTCCACGGCTGTTTGCGCGCGGCCGAGAAATTTTCGGAGTAGGATTTGATCAGGCGCTTGCGTTCGCGGGCTTCCTCAACCGTGAATTTCAGGCCTTCGCGCTCGGCATAGGCGATGGCCTGGTCTCGGGTTTCGAAGTGGAGGCGGACCTGGCCGGACATGTCGTCGATGCCGGTCCAGCCCATCAGAGGGTCAAGGCGGCGCTTGGCGGCGGGATTCACAAACTCTAGAACCCAGTCTTTCGTGTTGCCGCGCCCTGATTGCATTGCACTTTTTGCAGGTTTGTAGATCCGCGCTTCCATGTTCCTGCCGTCGCTCCGGGCCGTCCTGGGATAATGGTCGGAGCGATAGGATTCGAACCTACGACCCTCTGGTCCCAAACCAGATGCGCTACCAGACTGCGCTACGCTCCGGAGTCCCGGTGTAATGAGATGGAAGGGCGGCGCAAGGCCTTTTCGCTGTAGAAAGCGGGATTAACCGGACCGGTTCATCCGGCGTTCTAGCCGGTTGGAGAACCAGGAGATGATGCGGCGCCAGATCTCGTCCTTGAGGACCAGGCCTTCGACGTCATGGTCGATCGACGGGTTATCGTTGATCTCGATGATAATGACGCCCTGTTCGGTCTCTTTCAGGTCCACGCCATAGAGGCCGTCGCCGATCAGCTGGGCGGCCCGGACGGCGGCGTTGACGACGTCCGGCGGGGCGTCCTCGACCGGCATCGTGGTGAAGCCACCCTCGGTGGACTTGCCGTCCTCGCCGTATTTCACGGTCTGCCAGTGGCCCCGCGCCATGCGGTACTGGCAGGCATAGAGCGGCTCGCCGTTCAGGACGCCGATACGCCAGTCGAACTTCGTGGGGCGAAATTCCTGGGCGATGATGAGGGCGGTGTCCTCGAACATCTTCTTGGCGCCGTCGCGCAGTTCTTCCAGCGTATGGGCCTTAACCATGTTGATGCCGAAGCTGCCATCCGGCGTTTTCAGGATGACGGGCGAGCCGAGGCGTTCGAACAGGGCGGCAAGGTCCGCCTTCTCGTCCACAATTTCCGTACGCGGAATGGGAAGGCCGGCCTTCTCGAGGATTTCCTTGAGATAGACCTTGTTGGTGCAGCGGATCATCGATTGGGTATCGTCGATGACCGGCATGCCTTCCTGCTCGGCGCGGCGGGCGAAGCGGTAGGTGAAATTGTCGATCGAGGTCGTCGCGCGGATGAAGAGCGCGTCGAACTCGGCAAGGCTCGGCAGGTCGGTCGGATCGATCAGCTCGACCTCGACACCCATCTTCTCGGCGACATCGGCGAAGCGCTTGAGGGAGGCGGGCTTTGACGGCGCGGTCTTCTCGTTCGGATCGACGAGGACGGCGAGGGCCCATTTGGCGGGCGTGCGAGCCTTGGGAGCGCTGACGCGGCCCTTTGTGTAAGCCTCCATCGCGTCGAGGAAGAACTGGCGGCGCTGGTGTTTCAGCCTGTGCGGGGCCATCGCGCGTATGCGGGCGATGCCGTGGGGCGCCTCGGCGTCGAACTCGATTTCGAGCGCAGGCGTGCGGTACCAGTCCATCGCTTCGCGGGCGAGGCGTTCATACGCAGGAATTTCGCAGCGCGAGAAAGCCACGAAGAGGCTTTCGATCCGGGGCGCGCCCTTGTCGAGGGCTTCCTGCAGAGTCTCGCCGAGGTCAGGCAGGGCGTGGTTGTAGAGCGTCTTCTTGGACAGCTCGACCATCGTCTGCACGCTGGGGGAAACGCGGTGTCCGCGCGCCTCGGCCAGCAGCGAGGCGTAATAACCTTCGGACTGGTAGGCGTAGGAGCGGGCGAGATTGAGGATATAAGGGCGGCGGCCGGCGAAGAGGGCCGGTTTCGAGATATAGTCCGAGATTCGCAGCACCTTGTGCGGTGTTTCAGCCTGCGAAATATCGCTCGCTGATTCGACGAGCACGACCCAATCGGTCATGGGGCTCCATCTGAGGGCGCGGTAAGTGACTTCTGCATCCTGAGCGCCGCTTCTCCGTCCGGATAGTAAGAGTCAAGCTGCGCAATTACGCGATAACCGGCGCCATCGTAAAGGCGGTGGGCCGAAGTATTTGTGGAGCGCACTTCGAGGCGCAGGCGGGTCGCCCCTCGGGCCGCCGCGGATTGTTCGCAGGCGGCCAAAAGGCGCAAGCCGATTCCCTGGCCGCGCGCAGCGGTGGCAACAGAGATGGAGTAGAGGCGGGCGGTGGGCGATCCAGCCCGGAAGAGCAGAACGGCTGCGGCATTGATGCCGTGCGGCGTTTCGTGAACCAGCGTCAGGGCTTTGCCTGCGAGCAGGCGGCGCCAGGTGCGCGCGTCGAACCGGTCCACTTCGGGGAAGGAGCCTTCGAGTTCCAAAAGAGCGGCAAGGTCGTCGCGGCTGGCCGGCCGGATCTTCGCAGTCGTCACAGGCGCACCATGTCGTCCCGGTGGATGATGGCGGGGCGGCCCCTATAGCCGAGGAGGGCTTCGGCTTCTTCGGTGCGACGGCCCGCGATGCGCTGGATGTCTGCGGAGGAATAGGCCGTGACGCCCTTGGCGATGGTGCGGCCGGAGGCGTCGCGGATGGCGACGGCGGCGCCGCGCTCGAAGGGGCCGGTGACGGCGCGCACGCCGACGGCGAGGAGGCTTGCGCCGCCCGCGAGGGCCTTGGCGGCGCCGTCATCGACGGTGATCTCGCCTTCGGGCGTGAGGTGGCCTTCGAGCCAGGCGGCGCGGGCATTGGCGGGGGTCGTCTTTGCGGCGATCAGGGTGGCGCGTTCGCCGGCTTCGATGGCGCCGAGGGGATGCGGGCGGTTGCCGAGCGTGATCAGCGTGGAGCAGCCGGCGGCATGGGCGATGCGGGCGGCGGCGAGCTTGGTGACCATGCCGCCCGAGCCGACGCCGGCGGCGGCGTTCGAGCCGGTGGCCATTGCGTCATGCTCCGGGGTCAGAGCTTCTAGGAAGGGGATGTGGCGGGCATCCGGATGGCCGCGCGGGTCGGCTGTGTAGAGGCCGTCAATGTCGGACAGGAGGATGAGCACGTCGGCGGCCATCATCTGGGCGACGCGGGCGGCGAGGCGGTCATTGTCGCCGTAGCGGAGCTCTTCGGTGGCGACCGTGTCGTTCTCGTTGATGACGGGGATGATACCGGCTTCGAGCAGGGTTTCGAGCGTGGCGCGGGCGTTGAGCCAGCGGCGGCGATTTTCGGTGTCGCCGGGGGTGAGGAGGGCCTGGCCGCAGGCAAGGCTGTGCGGGGTGAGTGCGTCCGCGAGGGCGGCCATGAGACGCGGCTGGCCGATGGCGGCGGCGGCCTGTTTCTGTTCGAGCCGCGCCTGATAGGGCGCCCCGAGGGCGGCGCGGCCGAGGGCGACGGCGCCGGAGGCCACGAGGATCACATCCTTGCCGCGCTGGCGCAGGGACGCGATGTCGGCGGCGAGGTTTGCCAGCCACTCCGCACGCGGCGCGCCCGCCTCGGCGATCAGGGCCGAGCCGGTTTTCACGACGATGCGCCGGGCGCGGGCGAGTGTGTCTGCGGTCATGCGGGCGAGATACACTTGGGCAGGGGCGTTGGCGAGAGGGGCGCCGCGTTGACCTGTCGGGCGAGGCGTTTCAGTCTGCGGGCAACGAGGAGACGCGCCATGAAACTCTACAATACGCCGATGCCGGCGCCGAACCCGCGCCGGGTGCGCATTTTCCTGGCGGAGAAGGGCGTTGAGGTACCACTGGTGGACGTCGCGCTGGTAAAAGGCGAGCACAAGGCCCCGGAGCATGTGGCGCGCAATTCGCTGGGCCAGACGCCGGTGCTGGAGCTGGAGGATGGCACATGTATCAGCGAGACGGTGGCGATCTGCCGGTATCTTGAGCGATTGCATCCTGAGCCTGCGATGTTCGGGCGGGGTGCGCTGGAAGAGGCGCTGGTGGAGATGTGGGTGCGGCGGGTGGAGTTCCAGCTGATGGGGCCAGCGGGGAATTTCTGGCGGCATGCGCACCCGTTCACGGCCCGGGTGGTGGTTCCTCAGTACAAGGAGTTTGGTGAGGCGAACCAGGGCGCATACGAGAAGGCGCTGATGTGGCTGGACGGAGAGCTGGCGGGACGAGACTTCGTGGCGGGGGAGGTGTTCACGATGGCGGATATCTGCGCGCTGAGCACGGTGGATTTTGCAGACTGGACCGGGCTTAAGGTGCCGGAGGCGGCGGAGAATTTGCGCGCGTGGCGTGGGCGCGTGAGCGCCAGGCCGAGCGCGGGGGCTTGATCTGCCTTTCCCTTCTCCCAAGGGAGAAGGGGCTTTTGCGATACTAAAGCGGGCTCCAGCCTTCTTCCGTGTCTGGATCGTCTGAGGGCGGAGCAATCAGTTCCCGGTCGCCGGTGAGGCCCAGTTTTTCCGCGATTGCGTAGAGGGCGGGTTTGACGCCTTCGCCGGAGACGCCGGAGAGGAGGAGGGGCTTGCCCTTGTAGGCTTTCTTCAGCAGCTTCATTTGTTCCTTGACGAGTTCAGGCGTCAGGGCGTCGATCTTGTTGAGGGCGACGATTTCGGGGCGCGCGGCGAGGTCGGGATCATAGGCGCGCAACTCGTTACGGATCGTCTTATAGGCGCCGGCGGGATCGTCCTGGGTCACGTCGATCAGGTGGAGCAGCACCTTGCAGCGCTCGACATGGCCGAGGAAGCGGTGGCCAAGGCCTGCGCCTTCGGCGGCGCCTTCGATGAGGCCCGGAATGTCGGCGAGCACAAAGCGCGTGCTGGTGCCGAGATCGACCACGCCGAGGCCGGGGTGAAGGGTCGTGAACGGATAATCGGCGATTTTCGGATGCGCGGCAGTGGCGGCGGCGAGGAAGGTGGACTTGCCGGCATTCGGCAGGCCAACGAGGCCGGCGTCCGCGATCAATTTCAGGCGCAGCCAGAGCCAGCGCTCTTCGCCGGGCGCGCCGGGGTTCGAGCGGGCGGGGGCCTGGTTGGTCGAGGTCTTGAAGCGCAGGTTGCCCCAGCCGCCATTGCCGCCTTGCGCGAGGAGGACCTTTTGGTTCTCCTGCGTGAGGTCGGCGATCATGGTTTCCTGGTCTTCCTCGTAGATCTGCGTGCCAACGGGCACCATCAGGATCGAGTCGTCGCCCTTGGCGCCGAAGCGGTTGCGGCCCATGCCGTGGCCGCCCTTCTTTGCCTTGAAGTGCTGCTGGTAGCGGAAGTCGATCAGGGTGTTGAGGCCTTCAACGGCCACTGCCCACACGTCGCCGCCGCGTCCGCCATCGCCGCCGTCCGGGCCGCCATACTCGATGAACTTCTCGCGCCGGAACGAGACTGCGCCCGCGCCGCCGTCACCGGAGCGGATAAAGACTTTGGCCTGATCGAGGAACTTCATGTTTGGGCTCTTATCTGGTTCACGCGATGCGCGCCATGAGGATGTGGTCTGCGAGTTCGCCCCGGCCGGCGCTGAACATGCGGTTGCGTCCACACGGCAGGAAGCCGAGCTTTGAGAGGACACGGCCGGAGGCCGGGTTGTCGGCGAAGTGGCCAGCGAGGAGCGCGCGAGCAGATCGTCTCTCGTCGAGCCAGCCGATCAGGGCCTTTCCGGCCTCGCTGCAGTAGCCCTGGCCCCAGGCCTCGGGCGCGAGCCAATAGCCGATCTCGAAGGGCAGCGCCGTGTCGGCCCGGTTGGCACCTATCACGCCGATCAGATGACCGCCCAGCGTGATAGCGAAGACGTGGTCTGTGTCGTCGGCGCGGCCGCGATCATGTGTGATGATCCAGGCGAGGGTCTGGGCCTTGGTCTGGTCCGGCGATACGCGCGCGAGCATCCGGTGGACGCGCGGGTCGGCGACGACCCCTGTGATGCGGCCGCTGTCCTGCGGCGTGACGGCCCGCAGCATCAGCCGGGCGGTTCTCAACACGGTCTCACTCATGGCTGCCTCCTTGGGGGCGCAGTCGGGTGAGGGAAGGGCGAACGAAAAAGGGGAGGCAGTGGCCTGCCTCCCCTCGGAAACTGGTCGTCTGCTGCGACCCGGCCACTCCCCTAAAGGCGGCCGGATGAGCAGGCCGCGTTACTCTGCGGCTTCCGCCAAAGCCACGACGTTCACATACACTCGGCCGCCCGACTTGTGCGCGAACTCCACCTTGCCGCCTTTTAGCGCAAAGAGGGTGTGGTCCTTGCCCATGCCGACACCCTTGCCCGGCCATTTTTGGGTGCCGCGCTGGCGCACGATAATCATGCCCGGAACAACGGTTTCGCCGCCGTATTTCTTCACGCCGAGGTATTTGGGATTCGAGTCGCGGCCGTTGCGCGAAGAGCCGCCTGATTTCTTGTGAGCCATAGTCTGCTCCTCTTAACCTGTGTCTCGCTTGAGGCCGGAGCCCCGGGAAAAATTATGCTTCGGTTGCGCCTTCGGCAGCGTCAGCCTTCGGGGCGGCTTTCTTGCGCGTTGCTTTCTTGGCCGTGGCAGCGCCGTCGGCGCTGATTGCGGTGATCGTGACTTCCATCAGGTCCTGACGGTGGCCGATCGTGCGGCGGTACGTCTGGCGCTGGCGCTTCTTGCGGGTGATCAGTTTCGGCCCGCGCACTTCGCCTTTGACTTCGGCGGTCACGGCGGCGCCGGCCACGACCGGCGCGCCAACCGTGACGCCGGCGCCTTCGCCGATCATAAGGACATGGTCAAACGTGACTGTGTCGCCAGCTGCGGCGCTGAGTTTCTCGATGACGAGCGTGTCGCCTTCGGACACTTTATACTGCTTGCCACCTGTCTTGATGACCGCGAACATGGGCGCAACCTTCCGGAAAGTCGTCTGAAAATGGGGAGGCCGCCGCACCTTGCGGGCGCGGCGACCGAAGCGGGGGGTAAACACCAAAGCCGCGGGCGTGTCAAATCCCAACTTCACGGTATTTGCGGTGGCCGGATGGGGCGCGGGGGCAGGCATGTGGCGCCTCCCGGCGCAGGCGCCGCTAGGCCCGAACGGCGCGGCGTTAACGAAAGCGCCGCTTGCGCTTGCCGTCAGTCCGGGATAGTGCACCGCCTCTCAAAGACCCCGGCGCGGAGAGGTGGCGGAGTGGTCGATCGCGCCGGTCTCGAAAACCGGTATACTCGCAAGGGTATCGAGGGTTCGAATCCCTCCCTCTCCGCCATATGCCATTGTTTATATTGATATTTATTGGAAAGTTTCGGATCTAGTGCATTCGCTAGTGCATTCCCGTTTTTTAAACTACTCCGCTTTTGCTGCTGGTTCAGGTCCATGACACGTCTCAATTGTTTCGCAGCGGCGCGGTGCGTTACGTTGCGGTTCTGCCTGACTAGCCAGCTCAATCGACCTTCTGGACGGCGAGCCGTGGGCACGCGAACTGATTGGCTCGAGGCGCTCAAGTGCAGGGTCGATGCGCCGGTCTTTGGCAGACGGCATGCATCGTCGCGCCACGATGCGCGCAAGCGGATTTGCGGTCGGGTCGCGAGCTGTGTCGCAGTGTAGTTATTCTTCAGAATCCAATCTTCAATCACATTGCCCGACAGCTAGCGATGGTGTCGGGTGCAAAGGCGAGCGGCTTTTGGTTCGCTGATGATCCAACCTGTCGAATGGCGGAATTCCGACGGACGGCGGTCAGAGGCTCGTTCTCAATATCAGGCAATTCATCACCGAAAGCTTCCGGCTGTCCGACCGGTCGGATCTTAAGGCGGCACGCTCTTGCAAGCATACAGTGTAACGGGCACGTGTGTGATGCGTAAACCGGGAGAGTTTTCATGAGGTCCTTTCTGCTCGCTCAAGCTTCTGAGAACTTTGGTGCGACGGCCCGGCGCGTAGCAACGGGTGTTGCGGCTGCCAGTCTTGTAGCGATTGTGGCCCTGCCCGCTGAAGCCTGCTCGATCCTTCCGCCGCCGGTGCCGCCCGCGCCCGTGCATGTTCCCGGAGAATCAGAAAGTGACTACCGGGAGCGAGCCGCCCTGCATATCGATGGCTTCAATGCGCTACAGATGCAGCGCACGCGTGATGCCGCACGCGAGAGCCAGCTGGATGTGTGGACCCGCGCCAGGAGCGTGGCTGTGGTCGAAGTCGTGGGCGTTGAAACCGGCGTGGAGATCCCGCAATCCCCGATGGGCCTCGGCGTACGATCGACCGTCAAGCCGGTGGGCTGGTTAAAGGGTGGCGCTGACGTCAAGAAGAAAGCTGCCCGAGCACCGTTCGTGCTCGCTCACGTTAGTTTCACGAGCTGCGGTGCTTCCCCGAGCTGGCCGGTTTTCAGCGGCAAGCCGGGCGACAGGTTCGTGGTGTTTCTGAACGCCGATGCTCCAGCGCAGGACGCGGTGCTGGACGTGGTCGCACCCGGCGACATCGTCCTCGCGGAACTGTCGGTGGCGTTGGCGGCGCAGGTGCGCCAGCCCAAATAGGCGCCTGCTGCTTGCCTGCAATTCCTACTCCACGCCCGCTCGACGAGCGACTGGCCGGAACGGGCCAGGTCGGCTACGATCATCTGGTTTGGCGTATGGCAGTTTCGCCTCGGTCTTGGCATTCGGCTGCCTCACCGCCGCCAGGCTGTAGTTCGTATGTGGACGTTGTGCTGTTCGGACCTGTCTGGACTTTCGCGCGTTTTGGGTTCCTCTCCCACGCCCCTCCTGTGAGGAGATGAGCGATACAATCCCGCTTACGCGCAGCATGGCCGCGTAGGGCTGGCAGTTTGTGGCGAGACGGAATTAGAAGCCAGGCTCAGTTCCGCTCCGGCACTGTCGGCGTTGGCGCTACGGCCCAAGCGCCGTCGGCGCTTTTAGCCACCACGGTGATCGAGCGTGCGTCGATGTCGCTTTCATCTTGCCCCTGCTGGACGAAGAACGCGCGGCCCTGGCGAACCAGCCAGAACTTGCTTTCCCCCGTATCGAGCCCAAGATAGCCGCAGGCTTGGCGCACTTCATCGTCGGAGATGCCGCCAAGCTCTTTGGCGGCGGCGTTCAGATCGGCCACTAGTGCATCGGCCGGCCAGCTGTCGTTGCCTGCGGCGCGGATTTCGCAATTCGTGCGCTCATTTTCCGTCTCGGCGAGCAACAGGACTTGCCCGAGGATATCAACTTTCGGATCCGGCCCGGCAACGTCCAACTCCGCGATCGGCATGTCGTCGTCGATACCGTCCGGCATCGGGAAAATCGCCGAGGATTTATAGTTGTAATTGACCGATTCGCCGCTGCCTTCCGCAACCAGCGTGGTGGTGACGCCATTGCAGGACGCCGAGCGATACAGCATCACGCCGCCATCATTCGGCATGACGGTCTCCTGCACAGCCCAGGTGCAGCCTTCCGGCAGTTCGGGTTCGCGCCCGCCGCTGATCACAAGCAGTTTGGCGGCGTCGGATTGGCACATGTCGAGCGTGGCGAGCTTCGCGCCGCCATCGGCACATGCATCGGCCGCCTTTGCGTCAGCTTCGGGCGCGGTTGGTGCGGCGGGCGCAGTGGGCGTGCAGCCCATCAGCATCAAACTGGAGGCTGCAGCAGCTAAAAGAGGTGCAATCCAACGCATGTTCGTCTCCCTAGATCTCAAAAATTCGGCGCCAGTCCTGACGATCACGAAACTACCGTCTCACTTCGCGAACAGGGTCCGCAAGTGGTTTGCATGGTCAAGTCACCCAAAAAATCCGCATCGACATGGCTTTCGGCGATCATCAGACGAGGTGACGATCCGAAACACTGACACCTTGAGCTTCGGTCAAAAAAAGTTGGCGACCGTATGACTGCCTTGGGCCAGATCCCAGCCGACCGGCTATCCAATGGCGAATGACTGCTAACGCGTCCAAACCGGCCTATCGCTTTAGTCCATTCCGCGACAACTGGCGCGCCAGCCGCTCACGCTCCACCTGCTGCGAGAGTTGTCGCTCGGCCATCAGCTGCTTGCGGATATCGAGGTGCAGCTCCATTGCCTTGAGGCGGTCCTGCCAGTCCGGCTCGAACTGCAGCACGCCCCGCTGGACTTCGCGGGCAAGCCCGAGGCGCCGGAGTTCCTTCAGCCGAGCCCTGAGAGCAGCGGTCACATGGGGATCGCGGTTCTGTGCTTCCACGCGGCGAACTTCTATCACGTGGCTTTCAGGCAGCTGTGCGGCGAGCAGCCTGTCGAGACGTGTCGGCGCATGGCGGGTGGTTTCCCGCTCAAGCGCCTCGCGTTCCTGGCCGGGCGTGCGTTGTCCGAGCCAATTCGTTGCCACATCCCTGGCGATCTCGCGCAGCCGGTGCTGGATGAAGTCACGGGGGAGGATCAGGTCCTGACCGTTGGCCCTTCGCCCGCGCAGGACGATGTGGGTGTGAGCATGCCCTGTGTCATGGTGATTGACGGCGACCCACGAGAAGCGCGTGCCGAGTTCGGCTTCTGCGCGGGCCATGACTTCCCGCGTGTAGCCCGTCAGGTCCCTGAGGCGCTCGCCTTCTTCAGGCGCCAGGATGATCCGGAAGTGGCGCTTGTCAGATGTCGCCCATCCCTCAGCGCGCGCGCCGCCATCAACGCCGTCCTCTGCCCGGTCATAGAATGGGCCGCGGCCTTGCTCGCCTCGCGCGAGATAATCTGCATGTGCGCGGGTTGCCGCTTCTGGCGTTTCCAGATCTGGGCAGAGGGCAGGGGAGGCAGGCCCTTCGCTCAATTTATCACGCCCAGCGGCATCCCGCGCCAGGTAGCGCGTATGCGCCTTCAAGGCCGCGCCGCCACTACCCCGGTGATTGAAGTAATGCACTTTCACCGCCGCTCTCTGGCGAAGGTCTGAGACCATCTCACCCGGTCCGGCCGCTTTCGCGTGACGCATCACGAGCGCCCGCTGGGCGAGGCGGCGAGAAAGCGGCTTGGTCGCACCGGCGCTATCGCTGCGCTTAGCACTGCCCGCCAGCCGGCCATCGAGCCGGTCCGTTTCAACGGGTCTCATCAGCCGCGAAGGCTTCATCGCGGAGAGGTCTTCTCCACTCGCGGCGCGCGCGAGTTTCGAAAAGCTCAGTAGCCGGTCATTCTTGCTATCAGCCATCTGCGACTCGCATCATCTTGTCCAAGACATGAAGAGCGGTACACGGATTGAAACACAGGCTGTGGCACAGCCTGTCGCACAGCCTGTGGCACAGGCTACGGCCTGCAAATACCTCTGCGCCGACAGGCGTCTCGCGCGGCCTGCAGGCCGCGCCTTTATCTTGCTCTCTCTTACTTTTGTGGTGCTCCATGGCGATGAGACTACCATCGCCCGGATTTCAGCGATTCCAGTTTCATTCGAGGGGCGAAGTTGATCAGTCGCCTGATCAGCGAAGCGGACGCCAGGGGCCGGTGAGATCAGCGCGTTTTGAGATGCCCCAATACCGCCCGTCAAAACTGCCCGGATGATCGCCGAGGAGAAATACATGGCCAGCATCGAGGGTCACGCAGCCGGTCCAGGAGGGTAGGGGATCACCAGCCGCATCCACATGGGCGCGCTCGGCAACCGGCTTACCATTTACTGAAACCGTGCTGCCCTCGGCGCACACCGTATCGCCCTCCATCGCTGCAATACGCTTCAGGAACCGGTCGCCCGCGTCGGTGAATTTGCGTTTGGCGGCGTAGTCCGGCGCAGCATGAATTGAGCGGATCGTGACAACCGATCCGCGCGCCAGTTCCGACCCGTCGCGTACATAAAAGCCTTTCGGGATCGAGTCCGACGGGTTGTAGAGGATCAGGTCGTGCGGCCGAAACACGGTCAGCCCTATCCCGGCCAGCACGCTGGCCAGGATGATGGCTTTCGCGCGAGAGGAGAGAGTTGGCGCAGGCATCGGTGCGCCGACACGCAAGTCCTGCGCCATCTCAAATGCAGAAAGCCGCCCCGGAGGTGTCTCCGGGGCGGCTCTGGTCTGGCTGAAGAAGATGGCTATTCCTTCGGGTTCCAGAGGATCACATGACGGCCCTTCTTGCCTTTGACCGGCGCGAGGTTCGCGAAGATCTTGCGGGGGCCGATTCGGGGGTCTGCGAGCGTGATCGAGAGGTATTCGCGGCCCGATTGCTTTGCCTTGCGCATCCAGCCGCCGCCGATTTCGGTCGAGGTCTCTCCGGCGAAGATGCGGTAGTCCGGCTGGCCGTCTCCGGCTTTTTCCGCGTTCTTCTCGATGCGGATCGCAGCTGAGAGGTTCATCATTGCGAGGGTGCCTTCGAAGCCGGCTTTGGTTTCCGTGACGTATCCGAGTGCGTTTGCCATGGGGGTCTCCTTTTCGTTTCCTGGCTCGTCTTCCGGGAACCCCTTGTTCCCGTCGACGCCGGACCGAAAGGACGGCCTGCGCCGGGCCTGAACCCACAGGGGCGCAACGGAGTGGAGCACCGCCCCGGGCAGGAAAATTGTCTCGCGATGAATGCGCGTAGCGCAGAGGAAATTTCCTGAATGGGGCGGTTTGAGGCCCGGCGCAGGTCGTCCAGGTCCAACGGCAAGAGACGGAAACAAGGGGGGGCCGCGAGAGGCAGGCTCCCGGAACGAATGAGGCTCCCTGTTCCGCAACGCACTCGGATACCTCACGAAAAGTGAGACGTAGTTTCGGACGGCAAGACACGCGACTTGAATCTTCTGCTCTTTGATCCGAACACAGAGATCCTCGCGCAAAAAAAGCCGCCCGGCGGCAAGCACCGGGCGGCTCCATACTGCCTGAGAGGAGACGAAGAACTCAGGCAGCGTTGGCTTCAAAAGACGATGGTCCGGCGCCGGATACATCTTCTGCATCCGTCTCGAACAGTCCGCAAATCCGGTCCCACGTATCGGCAGGCGGCGAGGCTGCACCCTCGACATGGCGGCTCGGTGGCACCTGCATCCAGCCCGGGCGCCAGCTGGTGCCCGCGCCGTCTTCGTCTGCGGTCAGCGCGGCTGTCAGCATGTCCTTCTGTGCCTTGCCGGTCAGGCTTTCGGCCTTGCGGGCAGCTTCCGGTGAGATCGCCTCTGTGAGGAACGCAGTGATCGCCCGCTTGTCGCGCAGCAGGTCGAAGAACGCTTCATCCGGTTTCCAGAACTCTGCCGGATCGGCGGCGCAGGCATGCAGTACGGCCTCGACGGCTGGCCCTCCGGACTCCAGCGCTTCAGCCATCCCAAGCGCTGTTACCTGCATCACTTCAGCGTCCGACATCGCGAGTAGCGCAGCCAAGGTTTCGCAGAGGTGATACGCATCTCCGCTGCGGCGCGGGACGGGCGCGCCGAGCGCTTCGAACATCGCTTCGACGCTATCTCGCGCTGCGGCCAGTTCAGCGGCGGCAATCCCGCCCCCGGTACTGGCAAGCGTTTCCGCCTTCACCGCGCCCGGCGTGTGCGGGCGAACATTCCAGAGCGATGATCCGCAGAGGGTATGGGCCGCCATCAGGCGCAGCGCGATGGCCGGGCTGCGGGTGAGGCTCGCCTGTGCAATGGCATGCCGATGCAGGCCGATATAGTCCGCCATCGGACCGGACATCTCAGGCCGCGTGTCCGCTTCGGGCTGAGCCTCGCCGCTGGCCTTGGGCGCCTTCGCCTTGCGCGCCTCTGCTGCCTTGAGCCAACCCTCATGGAACGTCACCGTGCCATCATGGCGCTGCTCAACGATAACCTTGCCGCCCTGCTTCTTGGTCGTCTGCACATAGTCCCAGCGCTGGAAGTATGCGCCGCGGTCCAACAGGATCACATCTGCCCAGCCGCGCTGGCGGTAGCTATCGACGCGATCAGCGATCACGGCGCCTTGTGCCTCCCAGAACGCGGCTGCGTCCGCAAACACCGCCGTCTCGCCGAACAGGTCGGCAATCACCGCGCCGGTGTAACCAGCAAGGTCGAACAGCGCCTTGTCTGCGGTAATTGCACTGCCGCCGGTGATCCATGCGCGGCAGGCCCGCCCCATCGGAGCGCGCTCGGTCTCGCTGTTCCACAGCATCAACCAGTTGGCCTGCTGGGCAGCCGTGGCGAGCGTCAGAGCTCTGACGGTCTCCCGGTCGATCTCTTCATCTGCATACAGCTTACGGATCGGCGCACTGAGCGCGGCCAGCGCGAGGACGCGCCGCACGTTCAGCTGCGTCACGCCGAAGAAGCCAGCAATTTCCTCAACGGTTCTTCCCTCGTCATGAAGCTTCCGGAATGCTGCGTACTGCTCCATCTCGGTGGCGGGCAGCCGCGCAACGTTCTCGATGATCGACGCCTCGATAGCGGACGCCGCATCGCCCTCCGTCATCACGGCGCAAGGCACCAGCGGATCGGAACCGGTCTCCTTTGCGATCTGTTGAAGTGCAAAGAACCGGCGTCGTCCGGCAACAATGCAGTATCCGTCGCCTTCACGCCTCACCAGCAGGGTCTGGCGGAGGCCCTTCTCCCGGATTGACGGCAGGATGTCGGAGACATCCGGCGCCTTGCGGCCATGGCGCATGTTGAGTTTGGAAATGCTGAGCTTGCTGAGCTCGATGTGGATCAGGTCAGGTTTTGACATGGGATAACTCCTCAGAATGGAAACAGGTGTGGGGGCGCGAGGGCGAGGCCCAGCCGCCACGGCGGCAGGTGCCAGTTGATCGGCACGAACGGCGCGCCGAAGTAATCGAGTGAAGCATCGGGCGTACTGGCGCCGAGATCGAAATCCCGGATCGTGACGTTTGGGCAGCGGCCTTCCACCCAGATGGCCGTGACAAAGCTCTGCTCGATGTCGAGCGTCAGCGCGGGGCGCGGGCCGAGCAGTTGTTCGAAGATGTCCGGCATCAGACGCCCTCCATCGCTAGCGCGTGCGCGGCGAGCCGCGCGAGCGCTTCACTTGCCACAGCGATACTCTCCGGGAGGAGTTCGTTTGCGACCTCCTTGAGGTAGCTGTTATCCGTCCCCGGATAGTTCGCCTCGATGCCCCACAAGCTTGCCGCATGGGATGCGAGCTGAACGCCCTCCAGCGACACACTGAGGACGATCCCGCAGTAGAACCAGTCACCCTTGCGCCAGCCTTCCATGACGGCTTCGGCCTTGGCCTGCGCCTCGGCAAATCGCTGGCGGTGGTTTGGCCCGGGGCCAATGAACCCCGGCGCATCGATGTATAGCGAGGGCCAGAAACCGTCCTGGCGCTGATCCGGCGCGTCCGGACAATCATCCGGTATAATCTGCGCCAAGACGGTGAAGGGCCCCGCCTCACCGGTGATGGCATCGCCGGGACAGACGAAGGTGGCAAAGTTGTTCGTGAACATACGTCCGCCCTCACCGCGACCAGAAGACGTGGACTTCGTCGAAGCCCGTCTGGAACACCATGATCTCGCCGTTCAGGGCCATGTCCCGTGCAAGCGCCTGCCAGTCGATATAGTAGCTGAGGCTTTCGGGGATCGCGGTGCCGAGTTCGTTGTGAAGCTCTTCGGCGAAGTCGGCGGCGCTGCGGTACTCGCCCGCATAATCCTCGAAGGCGGCGCGCGCCTGCTCAAGGTCATTGCCGTAATGCCCGTAGATGCGGGCAGCAAGTTCGCCATACTCGCCGATGAATTCGGCAAG